>PJUF01000090.1_pt1 | contig 99107 bp, 98 predicted proteins | sample 1512191 | NCBI WGS metagenome assembly PJUF01 (sample SAMN08177673, study PRJNA422409) | Feces metagenome, whole genome shotgun sequencing project. | isolation source: Chicken feces (3) enriched on wood chips | host: Gallus gallus | place: USA: Madison | collected 2015-01-15
TCAAACAGGCATTCGCCATCGCAAAATCTGGAAAGGGCTACATCGCAAAAGCGGCCTAATCAGAATATTATTTGGAGAAAATTTAATTTATTATTTGGATATATACACAGTTCATTGCGAGGACATGTGTCATTGCGAGGAACGAAGCAATCTTTCGATTAGTGTAAAGCTTGCTTCGTCGTACCTCCTCGCAATGACGTGGAAAGACGTGCAATGACGGGGAATGTTTCGCAATGACGAATGAAGACACGCAATGGCGGGTAAAGTTTCGCAATAACGAAAAAAAATCCCCCTATCACGGAGAAAGGTCCTTCAAATTTGAAGGACCTTTCTTTATGAAACATGAATAATAGTCTATAAATTATCTATTTCAATAGTCAAACAGTCAAGAGGTTATTATTTTTGTTCTTGTTGTTGTTCTTGCTGTTCATTTTGTTCTTGTTGTTGCTCTTGACCTTGTTCCTCTTCCTTTTGTTCTTCTTTAGGTTGAACAACCGGTTCTTGCATTTTTTCTGATTTTTTCGCTGCACGTTCCTCTACAATCTTAGCATAAAGAGGTTTTTGCTCATCAGTCAACAATTCACTTACTTTTTTATCCATATCAGCTGTCAATGCAGCGATTTGGGTTTGCTTAGCTTCCTCTGCTTGTGCAGTATCTGCTTTAATAGCTAATTTCGCTTTTTTGTGCTCCAATACAATGTTATATACTTGAGCTTGTTGTTCTTCTGTCAATTTCAGGGTTGAAGTCCATTCAGTGACAGTTTGTTTTGCTTTTTCTTCAGGGTTTACATCCTGTGCAAAGGTCAGAGTTAATGAGAATAATACTGCGGATACTGCTAAAAATAACTTTTTCATGATTTAATTTTTTTGTTTAACGTCTAATTATTTACTCCGTTTTTGTACAATAATAACAGCCAAACCCACCACTTTATTGTTTATTTGTATCAGGTTTGTTACTTTTTAACATTTCTTAACAAGTAATATTTACGAACAATAGGATATAAATTAGCCAAAAATCCCATTTAATTACCTCTAAAGGCAATATTGTAGGATAAGTTTAAAAAAAGTGGACACAACAACTAATCTTATCCTTAATTGTCCATTTTCTTCCCATGCTTACTAAGCTAGCCATTCAAAATATGTTTGATTTAGGGTTAGAATCGTGGTTTAAGCAGGAATAAAGCAAGGTTAAAGTAGTGAGGGAGTGTGTCAAGCATACATTTTAAATACATTTAGGTTGCTTTCAGTATGCTATTACACCGAAGCCAACCATAAACCATAGTAACTCTATAGCAGCCCATTTAACCACAAAAAAAGCCTTCCAAATTTGGAAGGCTTTTACAGTTTATTTTATAGGTAGTTTTAGTTCTGTACTCTACGTTGTCTTTGTTCTGGGCGGTTTTTAGCCATTTCCTCATATTTAGTACGTTGTTCAGGAGTCAAAATGGCCTTGATTTTCTTTTGTTGATCCTCACGCATTGCCTTCAACTTTTCCATTTTTACTTCTCTGCTTTCCTTTTCATCTTTGAACAGCTCTTGCTGCTTTTTAGCACCTGCCAAAAACCATTTGTTTAAGGAATCTTTTTGAACAGTGGTAAGCTTTAATTCCTTATCCAAGCGTTCAGTTTGTCTTTTGGCCATATCTTCAGGATTACGCATTCCTTCGCGTTGAGGACGATCCTGCGCTTGACTGAATGTTACTGCAGCACAGATTAATGCAGCTGATAATATTAACTTTTTCATATGATATCAATTTTATTGTGATATAAATTTGATAAAATATTTCCGTAAGTGTCTACTATTTAGCCGTTTTTAACCTCTGTTAAGGTTCATTAACAGTCTTTTCCAATAATTGAAGGAATTCGCCTTCTTTATCGATCTGAAAAGTGATGGGAAGGTAATAAATAGGTAGGAAGGGAAGCTTCAACAGATCAAGCCGCTGAGCATCCTTTTCCGTGGTCAGGATGATCTTATTGGTGGAATCTAGGCCTTTGTATTGCCGGATGATTTCCTTGTAGTCCTGGTCCTTAAAATCATGGTGATCCTTAAATTCCATATGCAAACGTTCCTTAGGTGAATTGGAAAGTTCTTCCAATAAAGGTTTTGGATTCGCAATTCCGGTAATAAGGAGGATATCCATTTCCTGCAAGGAAATAGGTTTGTCTAAGGGATTGGAAAGCCCTATAGGTTCCAGGTATTGTAATTTAGAATAATAGATGGGCGCATTACTATACCGCCTCACCTTTTTTTCAATCCGCAATTTCTGCTCTTGGGAAACATGCTCTGGACATTTGCTGATCAGGATAACATTCGCTCGTTTTGTTTGATTGAAGGTATCCCTAAAATTTCCGGTAGGCAATAAGATGATCGGTTTAAGGATGGAATGAAAGTCGAACAAAAGGATATTACATTTCGCGGTTATCTTTCGATGCTGGTAGGCATCATCCAGAATTATCATATCATGGTTCCTTTGCAACTTTTCGATGCCTTCAGCCCTATTTTCATCCACGGCTACCGTAAAATTCGGGAAATTCTTTTTGAACTGCAAGGGTTCATCCCCTACCATTGCCACATGATCATCCGCACCAACCAGACGAAAGCCTTTTGTTTTTCGGCCATATCCGCGGCTTAGGGTGGCCATTTTGTATTTATCGCTAAAGTATTGGATCAGGTATTGAGTGAGGGGACTTTTTCCAGCACCACCAATCGCTAAATTGCCGACGACGATGCTCTTAACCGGAAATTCCCTGGTTTTGAAAATACCAAGGTCATATAATTTGTTTCGGAGCCAAATTATGAGGGTATATAGGATGGTAACCGGAAATAATAACCACCTTAACAATTGCATAATTATCTTTTTATGAGCTTGATCCCCACATCATTGACACCTCGAAGGGGATCCTCTGCCATGTTCTGTTCAAAAGAAAAACTATATTTTCCGGTATCCGGAAAGGAAAGACCTTCTTTTAACAGTTTGGTCTGTTCATAGAGATTGCCGGCAGATTTACCTATCCAGCGACCATCTGGCTCCGCCAAACTGAATTCATACCGGGTGGATTTGTTCGCCATCCCCGGTCCTTCCTCATGTAAAAATACATAAATATTGGAAAAGGGATAGGACACCGCATGCCGCAAATTGATGTAAACATCGTATTGGGCATCCTTATCCGTTATCTGCACGGTATAGGAGGGTTTAAAATTGTAATCCCAACTGACGTTGGGAATTACTGTATTTTTTTCATAGAAAGGAACATTTTCCTGGCAAGAAGCAAGGAAAATCATCGTAAAAAAGAGCATGATTACTGCTTTCATCTTCAATGGAATTAACCCTCCTTATTCCCGTCCTGGTTTTTATTATTGTTCGGTTTTCTGTTCCGATTGTTCGGTCTTCTGTGCGGTTTATTAGCATTCTCCGCAGAAGGATTCCCTTCTTTCGTATTCGAATCTTTAGGGCCTTCTTTCGCATTTACCTCCTTCGGACCATCATTTCTCCTACGCTGATTTTGTTGCGCTCGCTGGCGCTGTGCATTATCCTGCTGACCCTGCCCTTGTCTTTGACCGGCCTGCGCATTTTCACCAGTAGGTTTCTTTTTAGGTTTCTTTTTCTTCTTCCTACGGTTTTTATCATCCAAGCGGGTAAGACTATCCTGGCCGACCACATTTTCGTAATCTGGCACAGCTGCCTTAGGCTCTTCTATCTTTTCGGTATTGATCAATTCTGGTGCTTTCCGACCCTGAGCATTGATTTCGGCGATTTCCTTCACCCGATCCACAGGAAGAGGAATCCAACTTTCCGCATGCGGATAAGAGAACCACATGGTTTTCTTGAAGATATCGGTTTTTTGTAGGTAGGCTACACCAGCGACTGTTTCAATACGGTCTACATTGTTCGGGATATCCTTCAGGGCATCCATATAGCTATCCAGCTCATAGTTCAAACAACATTTCAGTTTACCACATTGTCCGGCAAGCTTCAGGGTGTTCAACGAAAGGTTCTGGTACCTTGCTGCTGCCGTAGATACGGTCTTGAAATCCGTAAGCCAGGTTGAACAACAAAGCTCGCGCCCACAAGAACCAATACCACCTAGGCGGCTTGCTTCCTGGCGCATACCAATCTGTCGCATCTCGATACGGATCCGAAAAGCTTCGGCCATTCTTTTAATAAGTTCGCGGAAATCGACACGCCCTTCTGCGGTATAGTAGAAGGTTGCCTTTGTCTTATCACCTTGGTAATCCACATCTGAAATCTTCATGGATAAACCCAATTCCAACGCTAAATTTCGCGCACGGTGCATGGTTTCCCATTCCAGATCCTTCGCTAGGTTATACTTAGCAATATCGTTCTCATTTACCTTTCGGTAAACTTTCTTCACGACATCTTCTGGTTTTACGTTGTTCTTCTTCAATTGAAGCCTTACCAACTCGCCGGTTGAAGCCACATGGCCAATGTCGTATCCCCCGGTATTGGGTTCTACGGCGACCATTTCGCCCATTTCTAAGTAGAGATTGTCCGAATTCACATAGAACTCCTTTCTAGAGCCTTTAAAGCGAACTTCAACAATATCAAACGGTTTATAGTTGGAAGGAAGGTCCATATCGACCAACCAATCGTATATATCTAATTTATTACATCCGCTGGTCATACAAGTACCGTTGTTATTACAACCTGCAGGTACTGTACCTAATTTACTGCTGCTTCCGCAACCACCACCGGATGAGCAACTGCCACATCCCATATTTTGTATTTTATATATATTGAGTCCCCTGAGGGAACGTATTGTATTTAAATAATAAAACTAACTGCAAAGATAAATCTAAAAATAATATTTTAGGATTTGCATTTCTTTCCACAGAATAATGTGTTTTTTCCAGCATTTCGATAGCTGCTTCCAGTTTTTCCAGGCTGCTGATCTCGCTGAACTTCTGTGCAAATTCCAATTCGGCATCCTTTAAAAAGACCAGATTGGGCATTCCTTGGTTTAAAAGAACGATCTGCCTTAGGACATTGATGCTGTACAATAAGAACAGTTTTTGGTTCTCACGGCCTAATTTACTGATCTCCTCATCACAGATCTGGATGATGTTCAATCCCGAATCCGTTACGATAAACCTGAACCAGCGGATCAACAGGTCGAAATTGGTATTGTCCTCCTCGTGCAATTGTTCGAAAGCGGACTGCATGTTCCCATCGGCAATAAAAGCGATCTCGTTCGCTCGAGATGAATCAATTCTTTTCTCGTTGATCAGGTATTCCGCGATATCCTCTTGGGGCAATTTGTTCACTTTGACCAGTTGCGTCCTGGAGATAATGGTATTCAAAATCTTATCTTGGTTTTCTGCCACCAACAAGAACAAGGTCTTTTCTGGTGGTTCTTCGATAAGCTTTAAGAGCGCATTTCCCTGGGTATCCAAGTATTCGGGCAGCCACATAACCAAGACCTTATATTCGGCCTCAAAAGACTTAAGGCTTAATTTTTTGATGATGGAATGGGCTTCAGCAATATTGATGTTCGCCTGTTTGTTCTCGGCTTCCAATTGGTTCCTCCAGAAGCTAAGCCCCATATAAGGGTTCGCCAGAAAAGCTGCACGCCAATCTTCCATGTAGGTGCTAGAGGTTTCTTCGGATTTTTTAGCAAAGAATGGATAAGAAAAGTGAAGATCCGGATGGATCAGTTTTTCATATTTCAAGCAGGAGGCACATGTACCACAGCTATCAGCAGCGGATCTGTTTTCGCAATTGATATATTGGGCATAGGCCACGGCAAGAGGGAGCGCACCGGAACCTTCGGGGCCTAAAAACAACTGCGCATGACTCACTCGATTCTCCTGAACCGTTGCGATCAATTGTTGCTTTAGTGCATCATGTCCTATTATTTTCTCCAACTGCATACCTGATTGCACAAATGTACAAATTTAAACCCGTTGCTTTTTAAGAATGTCCCTCTTATATCGAATTAGGATTGTAATTATTTAGATTCTTTTACGTATTATTGCATATAAAAATCTATTAAAACAGAAATGAGATTTATTGTATCCACCTCTATATTACTCAAACAATTACAAGCTATTAGTGGGGCTTCCAGTTCAAGCACCGTATTACCGATTCTGGAGAATTTCCTATTTGAAATAAAAGACAATATCCTGACGATTTCGGCTACGGATCTACAAACCAGTATGGTTACGAACCTGCAGATCGAGGCGAAAGAAGAAGGTCGCGTGGCGATGCCTTCCAAAATCTTGATCGAGACTTTAAAAACCCTACCGGATCAGCCGGTCGCTTTTTCGGTGGATACCAATACCTTGGCGATTGAAATCTCTGCTGGGGATGGTAAATATAAATTGAGTGGAGAAAATGCGGATGATTTTCCAAAAATTCCTATAGTAGATAATATTTCTACGGTAAATATTCCAGCGGGAACTTTATTGGAGGCCATCAATAAAACCATTTTTGCGGTAAGTAATGATGAATTGCGTCCTGCGATGTCGGGTGTTCTGGTCCAATTGGCTGAACAATCGACTACCTTCGTGGCAACGGATGCGCATAAATTGGTGAGATACCGTCGTACGGATGTTACGGCAGAAAAAGCGACTTCCATTATCCTTCCAAAGAAAGCCCTTTCGCTATTGAAATCTTCTTTACCATCGGATGATGTGAATGTTTCTATTGAATATAACAATACGAATGCTTTCTTCCAGTTCGGAAATATTAACCTGATCTGTCGTTTGATCGATGAGCGTTATCCAGATTACGAAGCGGTAATTCCTCGTTTGAACCCTAATAAATTGACCGTAGATCGTTCTTTGTTCCTGAATACCCTTCGTCGTGTGGTGATTTTTGCGAACAAGACCACGCATCAGGTTCGTTTGAAGATCAATGGCAGTGAATTGCATATCTCTGCGGAGGATCTGGACTTTTCGAATGAAGCCCACGAGCGTTTAAGCTGCCAATTTGAGGGTGAAGACATGGAGATCGGATTCAACGCGAAATTCTTGGTGGAGATGTTGAACAACCTTTCCTGCGAGGAAGTTGTTCTGGAGATGAGCACTCCTAACCGCGCAGGCTTATTGGTGCCAGCGGTGAAGGATGAGCATGAAGATATTTTGATGTTGGTGATGCCAGTGATGTTGAACAATATTTAATTAGCAGAAGACTTTGGATTTTATATACGCGATCATTGACTTTATTCTCCACATTGATGATCATTTGGTGGAGATTGTCAACAACTATCAGACCTGGACATACCTGATCCTATTTTTAATCATCTTTGCGGAGACGGGATTGGTGGTTACGCCTTTCCTTCCTGGAGATTCCTTGTTGTTCGCTGCAGGTGCCATTATTGCTAAACCTGAAACGGATCTGAATATCTTCGTTATGTGGATCTTGTTGATGGTGGCTGGGATTATTGGTGATATGGTCAATTATCATATCGGAAAATACATTGGTCCAAAAGCCTTCAGCGGAAAATACAAGTTCCTGAAAAAGGAATATTTGGAGAAAACGGAGAAATTCTATGAGAAATATGGTGGCAAGACGATCATTTATGCGCGTTTTGTGCCCATCATCCGAACTTTTGCGCCATTTGTGGCTGGAGTAGGATCGATGTCTTATGCGAAATTCGCCTCTTATAATGTTATCGGAGCGATCCTTTGGGTTACCTCCTTTTTATTCATCGGTTATTTCTTTGGTGGATTGCCTATTATTAAAGACAATTTTACCATCGTGATATTTGCTATTATATTCTTATCCATGCTGCCTCCGATCATTGAGGTGGTTAAGGAAAAATATGGAAAAAAGAAGGAAGCTCAATAAGCTTCCTTTTTTGTTTTATTGCTAGGTAATTGGTGCAATTGTTGTGTAGTCAATACTACTTTTTACTATTATGGAATTCATATCTGCCCTCATTGATTTTATTCTTCATATCGATAAACACCTGATCGAGATTACACAAGAATATCAAGCTTGGACTTACCTCATTTTATTCCTGATCATATTTGCCGAGACGGGTCTGGTGGTGACGCCATTTTTACCGGGAGATTCGGTTCTATTTGCGATGGGCGCTTTGATCGCAAAACCGGAGACCAACCTGAGTTTAGGGATCATGATCCTGCTGTTGATATTCGCAGCCATTTTAGGGGATTTTGTGAACTATGAAATTGGGAAGCATTTTGGGAACCAGGTGTTCAAACCGGGTTCGAAAATATTCAAACCCGCTTATTTGGAGAAAACGCAGCAGTTTTATGAAAAATATGGATTGAAAACCATTATCTATGCCCGTTTTGTACCCATCGTGCGCACATTCGCACCGTTTGTGGCTGGGATAGTCAGGATGCCTTATCGCAAATTTGGGCTATACAATATTGTGGGCGGCGTATTATGGGTTTCCCTATTTCTAATTGCGGGGTATTTTTTCGGACAGATTCCACTGGTGAAGAATAATTTTTCCGTTGTTGTCTTGTTGATCATCTTTATTTCCCTCCTACCGGCCATCATCGAGGTTTTCCGGAATAAGAAAACAGCTTCCTAATTCCTTTTTGAATTAAACGCTTCGTTTGCAAAACAGTCTTTATAGAAAATACATGCCTATGCGATTCATTTTACTTGCACTCCTATTGTGGGTGAACCCTATTTTTGCGCAAAAATCCATTAAGACCGACCGTCGGGAAGCGAAGAAGGCTTTCGAATACCTGAATGATTTTCGGAGTAATCCAGACCGGTATGCTCGGGATTTGGGAATATCCAGGTTAAAGAATGTGACAAGGACGAGGTTGGTCTGGAACGATCGATTGGCAAAAGTGGCAGAGGCTAGGGCATACGATATGGCCAAGCGGAATTATTTTGACCATGTGGATCCGGATGGTTATGGTCCGAACTACCATATTCATCAAGGAGGCTACAGCCTGAATCCTGATTGGTTGAAGAAGCGGCGTGATAATAGTTTTGAGTCTATTGGAGCCAATCATGAAACAGCCGTGGATGTGATCAAGTCTTTTATCATCGGAAGGGGTTCTCCCGGATTTATGCACAGAAAACATGTATTGGGCATGACTGATTGGTATGGATCTTTGAAGGATATCGGGATAGGTTTTGTCCGCGTTCCGAAAGGGTCTGCCTATAAAACCTATATGGTGGTGCTGATCGCCAAACATGATTGGTAATTAAGAAAAAACTTTAGGCTAAGATTTTATACCTTTGCATATGATAAAATCGATGACAGGTTATGGTATGGGAACCGCTGAGAATGGTTCTGTAAAATATACCGTAGAAATAAAATCGCTAAATTCTAAATTCTTAGAGCTTAATCTGCGTTTACCGAAAGCGGTTTCCGACAAGGAGCTATTCCTTCGTGGGGAATGCAGCAAATTGATCGAACGCGGAAAAGTGAACATCAGTGTTTCTACCGAATATGTAGACCAAACCGCCAAGGCAGCGAGCATCAATGCCGATCTACTCAAAGAATATTACCAACAATTACAGCAGATCGCTTTTCAATTGGGCGATAGCAAAGCCAATATGTTTGAACTTGCCTTGAATATGCCGGAGGTGATCAGCAACAATGATGAGGTGGATGAGGAAGAGGGAAAAGTATTGGTTGCAGCTTTCCATGCTGCCGTAAAACAATTCAATAATTTCCGTGAAGACGAAGGTGTTGTACTTAAAGCAGATTTGGCTCATCGTGTGGAATTGATTTTATCTCACCTGACGGAAGTTGAATCTGTAGAAGGAAGCCGTATCCCATTGATTCGCGAACGCATCAACCAGTATATGGAAGAAGCGGTTGGGAAAGAAAATGTGGATATGAACCGTTTCGAGCAGGAATTGGTATTCTACATCGAAAAACTGGATATTACGGAAGAAAAAGTTAGGCTGCGCAGTCATTGCAACTATTTTATCCAAGCCTTGAATTCCAACGATTCCAATGGTAAGAAATTAGGCTTTATTTCGCAGGAAATGGGCCGTGAAATCAATACTTTGGGTTCAAAGGCGAATAATGCGCAGATCCAGCAAATCGTGGTGAAGATGAAGGATGAGCTGGAAAAAATCAAAGAACAATTATTAAACGTTTTATAGCATGAGCGGGAAGCTATTGATATTCTCTGCCCCTTCTGGCGCAGGAAAAACCACTATCGTTAAAAGATTATTGGAAAAACATGGCGATAAGATCTCCTTTTCCATTTCGGCAAGTACGAGAGCACCTCGTGGGCAGGAAGAAAATGGGGTGGATTATTACTTCATCTCTACCGATGATTTCTTGCATAAGGTAGCAAAGCATGAGTTTATTGAGTTTGAGGAGGTTTATTCGGGCACCTTTTACGGGACCTTACGTTCTGAAGTAGAGCGTATCTGGGAGGCCGGAAAACATGTAATTTTTGATATTGATGTGGTTGGGGGCTTGCGTTTGAAGTCTAAATTTCCGGATCAGGCATTGGCGATATTTGTGAATCCACCTTCCTTGGAGGTCTTGAAAAAGCGCTTGAAGGGCAGAGGGACAGATTCAGAGGAAAAGCTGCAGGAACGTTTTGCGAAAGCGGAATTGGAGTTGTCCTATGCGGATAAATTTGATGTGATCTTGCAGAACAATGATCTGGAGACCGCTTGTGCGGAGGCCGAGCGATTGGTGTTGGATTTCATTAATTCATAAGCATGGCAAATAAGGTTGGATTGTTTTTTGGTTCATTCAACCCCATACATATTGGGCATCTGATCATTGCCAACTATATGGCAAATTATACTTCTTTGGATGAAGTTTGGTTTGTGGTCTCGCCACAGAACCCTTTCAAGGATAAAAAGAGCTTAGGGAATATCTATGATCGTTTGGAAATGGTGAATCTGGCCATTGAAGGCGCGGATAATCTGAAAGCGAGTGATATTGAGTTCCATTTGCCTCAACCTTCCTATACGATTGATACCTTGGTTCATTTAGCGGAGAAATTTCCGACGAAGGAGTTTGTGTTGATCATGGGTGAGGATAACCTGCAGGGATTCCATAAATGGAAGAATGCGGAAGTAATCTTGAGGGATTATAAAATAATTGTTTATCCAAGGCCGGGTTATGATGGTGGTGCATTGAAGAGCCATACATCTGTCACAATGACCGAAACACCTGTCATGGAACTGTCATCTACTTTTTTGAGGCAGGCGATTAAGGAGAAAAAATCGATTAAGTTTTATACGCCAGATTCGGTGATTGATTTTATTGATAAGAAGGGGTTATATTCTTAACTTCGTATATGACAAAAAAGAGACCTACCATCTTGGTAGTAAACGATGATGGCATCACGGCGCCTGGCATCAAGGTGCTATTGGAAGTGATGCAAGAATTGGGAGAAGTGGTGGTTGTGGCGCCTGATAGTCCACAATCGGGAATGGGACATGCCATCACCATTGGAAAGCCGCTTCGATTGGATAAAATCGACCTATACCCAGGAGTAGAAATGTACAAATGCTCCGGTACTCCTGTAGACTGTGTTAAATTAGCCGTAAATAAGATATTCAAGGGTAAAAAACCTGACTTATGTGTATCAGGGATCAACCATGGGCTCAACTATTCCATCAACGTACTTTATTCTGGTACCATGTCTGCTGCGGTAGAGGGGGCAATAGAAGGAATTCCATCGGTGGGTTATTCGCTAGATGATTTTGCCTACAATGCTGATTTTTCCCATACCAGACCTTATGTAAAAGCGATTGCGATGCAGGTTTTGGAACATGGACTCCCTAAGAACAGCCTATTGAACGTGAATTTCCCTAATGTGAAAAAGGAAATTAAGGGCATTAAAGTATGTCGGCAAGCGAATGCGAAATGGTTTGAGGAGTTTGATGAGCGTCTTGACCCTTACCAAAGGGAATATTTCTGGATGACCGGTAAGTTTGATCTACAGGACCGTGGCGAAGATACCGATGCTTATGCCATCAACAATGGTTTTGTTTCGATCGTTCCTACGCAATTTGATATGACGGCACACCATGTGATTCCGGAGTTGAATTCATGGAGTTTTGATATTAAATAGATGAAGAATAATTTATTGATCGGCTTTGTGCTGGGCCTGATATTTCCGGTCTTGGCCTTTGTCCTGACTAAGCATACGGATGTTCAGATGCAGCTTTTTCCCGATAAGCCAACAGGATTATATGTTATTGCGGGAGCCATCAATTTGATGAGCTGTTATGTTTGTTATAAAAAAGGATTGGATAAAGTTGGAAACGGTTTTGTTCTGGCCACCTTTCTAGGCATGTTGCTGATGGTCTTCAGCAAAACCTTGTTCATTCCAACGGAATAAGATGAAGAATATGGAATTAACATTAGGGTTTTCACCCTGTCCGAATGATACATTTATCTTTGATGCGTTGATTCACAATAAGATAGATTGTGATGATCTGTCGTTTCACGTGGAATATCATGATGTGGAGACCTTGAATGAAAAGGCTTTCCGTGGAGAGTTGGATATCACCAAGTTGAGCTACCATGCATTTGCTTATGCTACAGAAGATTATGAACTTTTGGACGCAGGAAGTGCTTTAGGGTTTGGTGTTGGACCTTTGCTGATCAGCAAGGATCCTGCTTTGGCCGAAGAGCTGCGTGCTTTTGCTGGCAAACCTCTTCCAGCACACCTACGTGGGCTGAAAGTGGGCATTCCTGGAAAATATACCACCGCTAATTTCTTATTAGGATTGGCCTATCCGGAGCTGACCAACAAACAGGAAATGGTTTTTTCGGATATTGAAAAATCGGTATTGGATGGGTCCATCGATATTGGACTGATCATTCACGAAAACAGGTTCACTTATATGGATCGTGGGTTGTATAAAATCCAGGATCTTGGCGATTATTGGGAGAAAACAACAGGCTCCCCGATTCCATTGGGCGGTATAGTGATCAAAAGATCATTGCCAGAGGCGGTAAAACTTAAGGTAAATAGGCTATTAAGGGAAAGTGTGGCTTTTGCTTTTGCCAATCCCAAATCAGGGATTGATTATATCCGCTCCCATGCGCAGGAAATGGATGAAGCCGTGATGTATAAGCACATCGAATTGTATGTGAACAAATATTCAGAGGACCTGGGAGAAGAGGGTAAAAAAGCTGTAATTGAATTATTTGAGCAGGCTAGAGCCAACAATTTAATTCCCTCGAGCGCTAAAAATATATTTTTAGTAAAATAATTGATAAAAAAAGTTTTGGGTTTTGTTAGTTATCAACCTTAATAACTAAATTTGCCCGATTAGTGTCAAAATGTCTGCATCTTTTGTTTGGAGTCATTATTGTACAAGCGATTACAGAAATAAAAAATTATGTTAAAGTTTTTAAGTAAATTATTCGGTAGCAAGTCTGAGCGAGATATCAAGGCTATCATGCCTTTAGTAAATAAAATCAAGGAAGAGTATGAGAAATTGGCTGGCTTATCACATGATGAGCTACGTGCGAAAACTCAAGATTTTAAAAATAGAATCAGCGCTTACTTGCAAGACATAGATAATGAAATCGCAGATTTAAAAAAGAACGCAGACTCGACAGAGGATATGGAAGAAAAAACTTCCATCTACGATAAGATCGATAAATTAACAAAAGACCGTGATAAAAAGCTTGAGGAAGTATTGTTAGAGATATTGCCTGAAGCTTTTGCTGTTGTTAAGGATACGGCTCGCCGTTTTACCGAAAACAAGGCAATCGAAGTTACGGCTTCTGATTTTGATAGAGAAATTGCTGCCCGCAAACCGAACGTGACCATCAATGGCGACAAAGCTGTTTGGCAGAACTCTTGGTTAGCGGCTGGTACAGAGGTAACCTGGAACATGATCCACTACGATGTACAGTTGATCGGTGGTATTGTGTTGCACCAAGGAAAGATCGCAGAGATGTCTACGGGTGAGGGTAAAACCTTGGTAGGAACCCTACCAACCTATTTGAATGCATTGGCTGGTCAAGGTATACACATCGTAACGGTGAATGATTACTTGGCACGTCGTGACTCGGAGTGGAACGGACCAATCTTTGAATTCCACGGAATGAGTGTGGATTGTATCGATAAGCACCAACCGAACTCTCCACAACGTCGTCAAGCCTACCTAAGCGATATCGTTTATGGTACGAACAACGAATTTGGTTTCGATTATCTACGTGATAACATGACCAACACTAAAGAGGCCATGGTTCAACGTAAATTGCACTTTGCAATGATCGATGAGGTGGATTCGGTATTGATCGATGATGCGCGTACGCCTTTGATCATTTCTGGTCCTATCCCAATGGGTGACCAACATGAATTCCATCAGTTGAAACCAAGGATCGAACGTTTGGTAAATGCACAGAAAGCATACATCAACACGGTATTGAACGAAGCGAAGAAAGCAATCGCTGCTGGAGATACGGATGTGGAGAAAGGTGGTTTAGCTTTATTACGTGCTTACCGTGGTTTGCCTAAGAACAAAGCGTTGATCAAATTCCTATCGGAAAGTAATCACCGTCAGGTATTGCAGAAGGTAGAGAACTACTATATGCAAGAGCAGAACCGCCAGATGCCTAAAGCTGATGCGGAATTGTTCTTTGTAATCGATGAGAAAAACAACCAAGTAGAACTTACGGAGAAAGGTATTGAACTGATCACGGCTACAGGTGAGGATCCAAGCTTCTTCATTCTACCGGATGTAGGTTCGGAGATTGCAGAAATCGAGAAAATGGATGTTGCTTTGGAAGAGAAAGCAGCTAAAAAAGAAGAGTTGATGCGTGATTATTCCATCAAATCGGAGCGTATCCATTCGATTAACCAACTTTTAAAAGCGTATACCCTATTCGAACGCGATGACCAGTACATCGTGGATGAAGGTAAGGTGAAGATCGTTGATGAGCAGACCGGTCGTATCATGGATGGCCGTCGTTACTCTGACGGATTGCACCAAGCGATCGAGGCTAAGGAAAACGTGAAAGTAGAAGATGCAACGCAGACCTATGCAACGATTACCCTTCAGAACTACTTCCGTATGTACCACAAATTATCAGGTATGACGGGTACCGCTTCTACAGAAGCTGGTGAGTTATGGGAAATCTACAAATTAGATGTTGTTGAAATTCCAACAAATAAACCAATTCAACGTGATGACCGTCAAGATTTCATCTATCGTACAGCACGTGAAAAATATAATGCCGTAGCGCAAGAGATCCAAAAATTGACAGAAGAGCATAGACCGGTATTGGTAGGTACTACTTCGGTTGAGATTTCGGAATTATTAAGCCGTATGTTGAAATTACGTGGTATCAAGCACAATGTCTTGAACGCGAAATTGCACCAGAAAGAGGCTGATATCGTTGCGGAAGCGGGACGTCCGGGACAAGTAACGATTGCTACCAACATGGCGGGTCGTGGTACGGATATTAAGCTTATTGAAGAAGTTATCAATGTAGGTGGTTTAGCGATCATCGGTACAGAGCGCCATGAGTCTCGTCGTGTTGACCGTCAGTTAAGAGGTCGTGCAGGACGTCAAGGAGATCCGGGTTCTTCCCAATTCTTTGTTTCCTTGGAAGATCCATTGATGCGTTTATTTGCATCGGAGCGTATTTCGAACCTGATGGTAAAAATGGGTGTTGAAGAAGGTGAAGTAATGCAACATAGCATGTTGACCAAATCTATCGAACGTGCGCAACGTAAGGTAGAGGAGAACAACTTCGGTATTCGTAAGCGTCTATTGGAATATGATGACGTGATGAACTCCCAACGTTCTGTAATCTATACCAAGCGTAAAAATGCATTATTTGGAGAGCGTTTGGATGTGGATTTGAACAACACCATCTACGACGTTGTTGAAGATGTGGTATTACAGGCGAAAGAAGATAATTCTTACGATGAGTTCCAAATTGAGGTGATCCGTATTTTTGCGGTTAACCCTGAAATTTCACAAGAGGAATTCAGTAGCAGTTCGGCTAATAGCTTGGTAGAGAAATTATTTGATCAGGTGATCAATTTCTATCACCGTAAGGCGGAGCAAGTGGCTACCCAGACTTTACCTGTGTTGACCAATGTGCTTGCTGAGCGAGGTGGAATGATCGAAAATATTATAATTCCATTTACAGATGGTATTCGTGGCATCCAAGTTGCTACAAACTTGGTTAAAGCTGTAGAAACTGAGGGTAAGGAAGTTTTCAAATCATTTGAAAAGGGAATTGTGTTGGCATTGATCGATGAGGCTTGGAAAGAGCACTTACGTGAGATGGATGATTTAAAACAATCTGTTCAGAATGCGGTTTATGAACAAAAGGATCCGATCATTATTTATAAGATGGAAGCCTATAACTTGTTCAAAACCATGTTGGCAGGTATGAACAAAGATATCGTTAGCTTCTTGTTCAAAGGAGAAATTCCAGGACAGGAGCAACAACCGCAGAACATTCAGGCAGCACGCCCAGAGCAAAAGGTAAAAGTGGTGGAGTCTAAAGCGGAAATCAGCTCTCCGACCGGTGTGAGTGAAGAGGATCTGAACACTCAGGAGCCTCAGGTAACTCAGCCGATCCGTAAAGAGCAAGCGATTGGAAGAAACGACGAATGTCCTTGTGGTTCTGGTCAGAAATATAAGAACTGTCACGGAAAACAAGCATAAAAAATGATTAATAAAGGATTTATTGTAGGTTGCATCATCTTATTGTCTACACAGATTACGAAGGCACAGGATGGAAAAGTAGAGGTAGTAAAGGACACATTGATTAGCCTATTACAAGACTTCAGAGCATTTCATGCAATAAATCCAACTGCTTCAAAAGCACCAGTAAGTTTGGAACCTAAAACCTTGGACAAATCGAAGGCACGCCGGGTGAAAGTCCGAGGTTTTAGGGTACAGATTTATTCTGGTGGCAATAGGAATGAAGCAACCAATGTTCAGAATAGCTTTATTCGCCAAAACCCTGATATGAACGCCTATCTTGATTACGTGGAACCGAATTACAGGGTAAAAGTTGGTGATTTTACCAGCCGTTCTGAAGCTACAGCATACATGAGACGTCTTCGTGGTACATACAGCAATGTATTTGTATTTGTAGAGGATGTCTGGACGTGGCAATAGTGGAGGAAAATCATGTCATCAATCAAATCCAGGATTCAAGAGCTAGCGCAATCCTATTTTCAAGATACGGTCAATAACCGTAGGTTTCTACACCAAAATCCAGAACTTTCTTTTGAGGAATACCAAACATCTGCCTTTGTAAAAAGGGTTTTAGATGATTTGCAGATCCCTTATGAATCCATGGCAAACACGGGAGTGGTAGCCTTAATAAAAGGTGATATACCGTCTGACAAGGTATTGGCCTTGCGTGCGGACATGGACGCCCTACCGATCACCGAGGTAGAAGGGCGCAGCTATGGTTCACAGAATATAGGTGTAATGCATGCCTGTGGGCATGATGTACATACCTCTTCCCTATTGGGTGTTGCGAAGATTTTAACAAGTTTAAGAGGTGACTTTGGAGGAACGGTCAAACTGATTTTCCAACCTGGAGAAGAACGTTTGCCGGGAGGAGCTTCCCTGATGATCAAAGAAGGCGTGTTGCAGAACCCAAGCCCTCAAGGTATTGTTGGTCAACATGTGATGCCTTTCATCGAGGCAGGTAAAGTTGGCTTTCGATCAGGTAAATATATGGCATCCTGCGATGAGTTGTTCATGACGGTTCGCGGAAAAGGTGGTCATGGCGCTCAACCCCATCAAAATATCGATCCAATTGCGATAACCGCACAAATCATCACGGCTATGCAGCAGATTGTTAGCCGCAATGCCGATCCACGTACGCCTTCGGTTTTATCCTGGGGTAAGATCGTGGGTAATGGCGCTACGAACGTGATTCCGGATGAGGTTTACCTGGAAGGAACGTTTCGTACGTTCGATGAGGCTTGGCGAGCAGATGCGCATGAGAAGATGCTGAAGATGGCGGTAGGTATTGCAGAAAGTATGGGTGCAAGTTGTGATTTTGAGATCCGTAAGGGCTATCCTTTCTTGGTCAATGAACCGATTATTACGGAAAAGGCACGTTCTTATGCCGTTGAATATTTAGGTGCAGACAAGGTGTTGGACCTGGATCTTTGGCCTGCAGCGGAGGATTTTGCCTATTATTCTCAGGAAACCAATGCCTGTTTCTATCGATTGGGTACTGGAAATGTAGAAAAAGGAATCAATTCAGCGGTGCATACACCGACATTTGATATCGATGAAGAAGCATTGAAAACCAGTATTGGTTTAATGTCTTATATTGCTGTTTCCTATTTAGCGGATTAGGCCATGTCTTCCCACCACATCGTTCGAGAAAACCAAGAGCCTGCTTTATTTATTGGAGATCCACATCTTTTGGCGGATGAATATGTCAATCAATTGTTGGAGTGGAGCCCAACCATCATTACTTTATCTTCCCATTACGAAACATTAAAATCCAGAGGGATCAAGATCGACGTGCTATTAAACTCGGAGGAGTTGATCCGGGAGGAATTGGAGGAAAATATAGTGGTTATTCCTTATTCGGAGGATTATTTGGCGGTGCTTTTCCAACATTTGAAAGAGCGGAAGAATTATGCCGTGAACCTGATTATGGATCAGAGAGGTTGCAAGGACCTTCTGCCCTATCTGCCTGATTTCACAGTCAATGTTTTTAATGGATCGTATAAGTTGATCTTCATCAAACAGTATGATAAATGGTTGCCGAAGGGGTATCAATTATGGATCCCCGATTCGGAGTCTCTTCGTATTTCGAACGTGCGATGGATTAAGGAAAGCCTATTCGAGGTTGAATCGGATGGTTTTGTAAAGATTGCCCCTTTGTCTGATTACATCATGCTGGGAGAAGAATTATGATTAAGATTATTCCAGCGACCGTAAATGATGCCCGGATCATCCACGAATTGGCCCATGCCATCTGGTATCCGACCTATAAGGATGTGATCAGCCTAGATCAGATTGACTTTATGTTGGAGAAATCCTATACGGAGGAAGCAATTATTGCGGCGATGGAAGCTGATGTTTCCTTTTATATCTTATTAGAAAGAGGCTTTCCGGTGGGTTTCATGTCCTTGGAACCACAAAAGGACTGTTTAAGAATCGGGAAACTTTATCTTTTGCCCAATACGCAGGGAAAGGGATATGGTAAAGTGTTTATCGATTTTGCGGCACAACAGGCTCTGAAAGCTGGAATTACTGCCCTCGAACTGAATGTCAATAGAAATAATCCGGCTTATGGCTTCTACCTAAAACAGGATTTTGAGGTAGTAGAGTCGGTGGATATCCCCTACTACCAATATGTTCTGAACGATTATGTGATGCGCAAGCCGCTTCAACCCTAATGGGATTTAATCTCTTAATTTTTCTACACGAGAAGGCGTCTGTTCGCCTTTGATGATCCCTCCCAATCCTGCTGCAATAGCTTCAATACTCGATTTGATATTCTGGATATCCAAGGTTTCTATTTCATCATCCACGGTATGGTAATAAATGTCCTTATCGATCTGGGATGTAGAGAAAGTATGCGCAGGAACTCCCAATGCGGCTAGAACTGCATTATCGCTGCGGTAGAATAGGTTCTGTGTTTCGTAAGGGTCCGGATGGAACGTAAAAGCGGAACCCTTAAGGTTTTCCTGCATCAGTTTGCCTAAGTTGGAGGCATCATATCCGGTGATGTAAAGGCTGTTCGGCCCAAACTTCGAATCCTTTCCGATCATTTCGATATTGATCATCGCAACGACCTGCTCCGGATTGATGTTATTGGAGAAATATTTTGAACCAAACATACCAATCTCCTCTCCTGTAAAGGCCACAAAAATCAATGTTCTTTCGTTGTTGTCCAGCTTTTTGTAATATCTCGCCAACTCGATCATAGCTGTTGTGCCGGAAGCATCATCATCTGCCCCATTAGCAATAGAATCCTGGTTAACTGCTGGCAGGATGCCAATATGATCATAATGTGCAGAAATCACCACATATTCATCTGGTTTTGATTTTCCTGGGATAATACCGGCCACATTGAACATAGGATGTTCGGTTTCATTAGTTTTTTGAGATATTTTACGGTTTGCTGGAAGTTCATCCGCAATGATAAAGATCTTTCCTTTTGTGGTTTTCGGAGCCTGTTCCTTGAAATAGATGTTTTCTCTGCCCATCATCCGTTTGAATCTGGCCAAGAAAGCAGCATGTGCTTTATCGACCAAGACAATAGCTTGGTTGGTATCCTTTTGTACAATCTCCCGGAATCTTTTGGAGAAATCCTCCTCAGCTGATATTCTCAGTTGTTTGACATCCACATTTTCTTGATGGATTTGTGAAGGATAATTTCCAATGATCAGGAATTGCTCTGGTTTAAGGGCTTTCCCATCAAATTCAACCGATTCTTCCCCTTGTTTTTTTCGAAGGACCTTAAAAGATTGTCTGTAATTCGCTTCTGCATAAGGTTTAAGGCCAATACTTTTAAATTCCGAAGCAATAAAATCGGCTGCTTTCTCGATATCTGGAACGGAAAGGGATGATCTTCCTCGCATATCGTCGGAGGCCAGGGTATTCAATATTCTGGTAATATTTTCTTTGCTGCTGATTTCAGTGGTTTGGGCAAAGGATAGCTGGCAGGCCAATCCTACTCCTAACAAGGAAAGTAATAACTGTTTCATGTTTATGGTAATAAAGTGAACAATAATGTCATAATTTAAATTGTAGGTTTGAATTTAAAAATTTGGACAGACATTTGCTGTAAATGTAGCTGTAAAAATAATTATATTTGATAAAAAGCAGATCATGAAAGAAATAAGTGTTCAAGAATTAAAGGATATGATGGATCACAACGTTGAATTCCAATTAATCGACGTACGTGAGCCATTTGAATATGAAGTATCGAACTTAAACGGTGTAAATATCCCATTATCGGGCGTGGTGATTGAAAAGGACAAGATTTCTAAGGATATTCCTGTTGTTATTCAATGCCGTTCTGGAAAGCGTAGTGCACAGGCAGTTATGCTTCTGGAGCAAGAAGGTTATACCAACCTTTCCAATCTTTCAGGCGGAATTTTGGCTTGGAAGGAAGCCTTTGACCCAGAAATGGATGTTTATTAAGAAATAATATTCAAAGGAAATGCCCAAGTATACTTGGGCATTTTTGTTTTTATAGATTTTCATTGAAGTTCTGTTAAAATAATTTAGGCTTTATTAAAAAAAGATTAAAAATGATGTTTTCTGAGGCTTTGTTGTTATAAAAATTTTAAAAGAACTAACTTTATAATATTATACCAAAATGTAAACAAATACATTATTTATGTCTAAAGAAGCCAATATAACACAGAGTTTCTTCCAAGGAGTAGCACGTAATTTTGACAAGGCTGCAAAATTCACCAAATTCTCTCCAGGAATCCTAGATCAAATCAAAGCATGTAATTCAATTTTAAGGGTAAAGTTTCCGGTGAAGATCGGAGATGGCATCGAAGTGATTGAAGCCTATCGTGTACAGCATTCCCATCACAAGCTGCCGTGTAAAGGTGGTATCCGTTTCAGTATGGAAGTAGATCAGGATGAAGTAATGGCTTTAGCCTCCTTAATGACCTACAAATGTGCCATTGTGAATGTGCCTTTTGGAGGTGCCAAGGGAGGTATTAAGATTGATGCCAAGAAGTATAGCGAATATGAGCTAGAAAAGATCACACGTCGTTATACGACAGAATTAGTGAAAAAGAATTTCATTGGTCCAGGTACAGATGTCCCTGCTCCGGATTACGGTACTGGCGCGCGTGAAATGAGCTGGATCGTGGATACTTACACTACTTTAAATCCCAATGAAATCAATGCTCAGGCCTGTGTTACGGGAAAACCTATTTCCCAAGGTGGAGTTCGTGGTCGTACGGAAGCAACAGGTTTAGGGGTATTCTTCGGTGTTCGCGAAGCATGTAAGGTGCAGGAGGACATGGATGCCTTAGGTTTGACGGTAGGTGTGGAAGACAAAAGGGTAATCGTTCAAGGGTTAGGCAACGTAGGTTATTATGCGGCTAAATTTTTCCAGGAAGCAGGTTCTAAGCTTGTCGGATTGATCGAATATGAAGGAGCGATCTATTCAGAAGATGGATTGGACTTGGAGGCTGTTGTAGCGCATCGGAAGCAGACAGGGTCTATTTTGAACTTCCCAGGAGCAACCAATATTGAGGAGTCGGCAAAAGGATTGGAATATCCATGTGACATCTTGATCCCTGCGGCTTTGGAGTCTGTTATTCATAAAGGAAATGCGGATAAGATCCAAGCGAAGATCGTTGGTGAGGCGGCAAATGGCCCATTGACACCGGATGCGGATGAAATCTTCTTGAAAAAAGGAATCATGGTCATTCCAGATATCTATCTGAATGCTGGTGGTGTAACGGTTTCCTATTTTGAATGGTTGAAAAACCTGAGCCATGTGCGTTACGGACGTTTGGAGAAACGCTTCAGCGAGAATATGTATGCAGAGATCCTGAACATCATTGAATCCATGACGAACCAAAAGGTATCTAAATTGGAAAGAAAGATTATTCTAAGAGGCCCTGATGAGGTGGATTTGGTGTATTCAGGATTGGAGGACACCATGATCGGATCGTACCAGGAAATCCATCAGATTTGGAAAAACACAGAAGGAGTGGATGATCTACGGACTGCGGCCTTTATCTGTGCGATCAATAAAGTGGGCGAATCCTATAAAGAATTAGGCATCTTCCCGTAGGTAAGCGTTATTATCCTTACCTTTGTTCGTATGAACAAGATGTTTCACCAGACTAAGCAGGCATTTATGTTTAGTCTGGTTTTTTATGCTTTATCTTTTCTATTGCTACTTTTTAAGGTAGGCATGGCCCCTATTATGTTCAGCATTTCCATGTTGTTGTCTTTGGTATGGGTAGTGCTGGTGCTCATGGAGATTATGAAATCAGGGCGCATATCCAATTCAGAAAGACTTTTATTAGCCCTATTTATCATCGTATTCAATATTATCGCTGGAATCGTTTATTTTTACCTTTTGAGGGAACGGGTTACCGGCATTAAAATCATAAAAAAGAAATGACAAAGAAATTTATTTTAAACATTGTACTGAATTTATTCATCGTATTCTTGGTACTTAGTGGCTGGGCGGCTTTTAACAGCGGGAATATGTTGATCTTGGGGATTTCCATCGCCTTAATGGTTGTTCTGATCTATTTAAAAGTAGTTTTATTGAAGCAGGTAAAGCGAGAGGTAAAAACGAAGCAGAATGAAAGATTCCAACAACAACAGCAAAGTGTAAAGCATAAAAAAGGGGCTAGAAAATAGCCCCTTTTCAGTTATATTGTAATTCTATTTTACGAAAGGAGGTTTTTTAACCACCGCTTTGATCGGTTGGTTACGGATCGAAATAAAGATTTCGGTTCCTTCCTTTGTAAATGCCGTATCCACATAGCCTAAGCCAACAGATTTTTTAAGGGAAGGTGATTGTGTTCCAGATGTAACACGACCGATTTTATTACCTTCTGCATCTACAATCTCATAATCGTGACGAGGAATACCTCTATCGATCATTTCAAATCCTACCAATTTTTGGGAAACTCCTCTTTCCTTTTCTGCTTTCAGGTTTTCCGAGTTTACAAAATCCTTGGTGAATTTAGTAACCCATCCCAAACCTGCAGCTAATGGAGAGGTGTTATCGTCGATATCATTTCCATATAAACAGAAACCCATCTCTAAACGTAGGGTATCACGAGCACCTAAACCGATAGGTTTAATGCCATAAGGCTTACCAGCTTCCATGATCGCATTCCATACTTGTTCTGCATGTTTATTGTCCACATAGATCTCGAAACCACCTGCACCAGTATAACCTGTAGCAGATACCAATACGTTCTCCACACCTGCAAATACCCCTTTTTGGAAAGAGTAATACTCCATTGGTGCCAATTCGATATCTGTTAAACCTTGCAGTGCATCAGCAGCTTTTGGTCCTTGAACGGCAAATAAGGAAGTTTCGTCAGAGATGTCTTTCATCTCTACACCAAATTCATTGTATTTGCTGATCCAGTTCCAATCCTTCTCAATGTTAGAAGCATTGACAACCAATAGATAGGTCTGATCGTCGATTTTATAGGTTAAGAAGTCATCAACAACACCACCGGTTTCATTCGGAATGTAGCCATACTGTACTTTTCCATCATAAAGTTTGGAAGCATCGTTTGAAGATATCTTTTGGATGAGGTCTAGGGCTTTTTCGCCTTTTAGGATAAATTCTCCCATGTGGCTCACATCAAACATACCTACGCCCGTGCGCACGGTTTCATGCTCGTCGTTGATACCTGAATATTGCACAGGCATATTAAAACCAGCAAAAGGAACCATCTTAGCACCCAAAGCGATATGTACGTTTGTTAACGCAGTATTTTTCATGATAATTCAATGAGTTTTAGTTCTTACAAAAATAGGAATTTAAACGACAAAAGGACGTTGTTTTACTAAAAGTTAAGTATACTACAGGGAAATATTCAGGATTTGGAGTGCTTTTAGGAATTCAGGTTGCAAATCGGCCTTTATAAGGATCTCTTTTCCGGTTTTTGGATGATTAAACTTCAACTGGCTTGCATGCAAAAGCATGCTATCGTGGTTAAAAGTTTCTTTCCAAAGTTTGTTCTGTTTGTTGCAGCCATGTGGCCGATCTCCGATAATGGGATGGAAAATATGGGCAAAATGCCTTCTGAGCTGGTGCATTCTTCCTGTCTCGGGCATCGCTTTGACCAAACTGTATCTTGATGTGGGGTGTTTTCCGAAAGGAAGATCGATTTCAGCTTTTCTTAGCAGTTGGTAATGGGTCAATGCATCCTGCAGGAGCCCGTTCTCTTTTTTCAGCGGATAGTCAATAGTTCCCTGATCTTCTGGATGGCCTCGCAATATGGCCAGGTATTCCTTTTTGACCAGGTTATTGGCGAAAGCCTGTTGGATAAGGCTGTCCATCTCTTTGTTCAGGGAAAACAAGAGCACCCCTCCTGTTTTTCGGTCGAGGCGATGGGCCGGGTAAACGGCCTGTCCAATCTGGTCACGGAGTTTTTGCAGGGCAAATTCTGAGGTGTCGGCAGCGATGGATGAACGATGAACCAAAAGGCCATGCGGTTTATTGATCGCGATCAGGTCTTCATCCCGGTAAAGAATCTCTAACATTATTGGTTTTTGAGTACTTCGATCAATTTATCTGCTTTTTCATCCAGTTTAGGGCTTATCCAGACTTGGCCAAAGGCCCCTCCACCCACTATGACTTGCTCTCCATTCCAGTTGATCTTCGACAAAGAAAACAGATAATAATTAGAGGTAGTGGTATAGGAATTGACGAATTCGCGGATCACCTGGTCTCCGAAAAGCATCATGCCCAGTTCCACGGCACCCTTATCTTCGTATTTCAATTGCTTTTGCAAGATATCCTTGGCCTTGGTGCTCAGGGCTGCCTCCATTTTTTCTTTGGAAGGGTTGGTGAATACGGCCGCCAACATGATCACCACTAAGGTAATCGCGAATATTCTGGTTTTGCTCATGGGGTAAAGTTAATGCTATTTGGGCAGATAACTAAAAAATCAAACCAATTAACCATACGGTCAGTGCATACATCAGGAACAGGAATACCAACACGAAAGCAAATAGGATAACGCCTATGGTCAAAAGAATGCCGACACCAGATCCTTGATGCTTGTTTTCATAATAGTGTTCCCGAAGTAGTTTGATGTTCTTTTCATTTGCCTTGTTGAAAAAATCGAAGATGTTTCCAAGCAAAGGAATGGATCCCAATATGGCGTCATAGGTCACATTGAGCAACATTTTAATGGTCAGTTTTCCACTTGCCCCGTTTCGGTACATGACCGTTACGAGCACCAGGGAAATGATCAATGTGGCTGCCTGTCCAGCAAATGGGATAAAATTAAGAATGGGGTCTAGGCCAAACTTGAAGTTTCCAATGCGGAAACGACTATCCATTAAAACAGATAGCCGTTCCACCCATTGGAAATCCTGGGATATTCTTTCTTGCTTACTTACGTAGCGATTTTCCATATTATTTTAACTCGAAAACTGCATCAATGTTGCAGGTCAATTTGATAGGACGAATGTTCAGGTCCAAGCCCTCTCCTGCAGCATCCATTTCTGCATTTGCCGTTTTTGCCATGCTGTACATTCTTGGTTGCGGCATGATCTCGTTCCAGTTAACATTACTATTATCATTGATCATTAAGGCCTTCCCTACCGATCCACCATCAGCATTCGCTAATATTTCAGCATTCGTACGGGCATCTTTGACCGCTGCGGTTTTCAATTCCTTTTCGATCTGTCTTTTTTGCGAATGATCATAACCCGAAATCGATGTGCTCTGCAGTCCTTTAGGATCAACTTCGTCCATCATGGTGTTCAGGTTGTTCAAATTAGTTACCTTAATGCGGTACTGTCTAGATTGCAAAAGCTCATTGTTCTTCTTTTTGGTCTCTGCATTATAGCTATAGATGTTCTGGATGGTAAAATCGTCCTTCCTTACACCATTTTTCATGGCCGCATCAAAAAGCTGCTTTTCCAAGGTTTCGATACCTACCTTCTTCTTGCTGTTTCCATCTTGGTAATATTCTTTCAATGAGATGGATAAGTAAATGATGTCCGGGGTTACTTCTTTTTCCGCATAACCACGAGTCGAAACTCTTCTGCTATTTTCCATAAGTGCATTTTGTGCTTGTGTACTAACAACTGCAGTTAATAAAACAAGGAGTGTTAATATTTTTTTCATATTATTTTTTGTTTCTTTAAGGTGATTGACAAAAACCTTTCCAAAATAGACAGATAAAAATTTAGATTGTTTAAAAGGAAAGGGGAAAAAATTAATTCATTTTTAGAAAAAATATAATATCTTTAAAAAAAACAATAATTAATAACATGCAAGAAGGAGTAGTAAAATTCTTTAATGAAGCCAAAGGTTTCGGTTTCATCATTCCAAATTCTGGCGAAGGTGAAATCTTTGTTCACGTTTCAGGATTAGTAGACAAAGTTCGTGAAAAGGATCATGTGTCTTACGAAGTGGAACAAGGCCGTAAAGGTCTTAACGCGGTAAATGTAAAACTTATCTAAGGAATAGATTCAAAATATATTTATTGTGGCAAAGCTCATTGGTTCATCATCAATGGGCTTTTTCATTTGTAGGGAATGGAAAACTTAACTAAAGATTTCCTCCAAGATGTACAAAGCATTCAATTCGCCAAAATTCTCCGTATGCAAACGATAATAATCGATTATTTTCTGTAATAAATACGATCGATCCTCTTTATTTAGTTTTATTTTGTTACAATCGTTAAAATTTGTTTGCAGTAAATCCCTTAGGATCTGGCTGTAAGGTTCCTGAATGACCTGTACATGCCCAGGTAAAACAGAGGTAAATACCCCCTCTCGAAGATCAAAATAAGGTTTATTGCTGATGGCCGGTCTAAAGCCGAGGTAATGGCTCAATTTCAGGAGGAATATCAAATGGAAGTTGGCAAGTCCTTCAGAACTTTCATCCAACCAGATGATGGCATTTTCCAGAAAATGAAATAACTGTGGATCGGAATGCTGATGACGCAGCACCTTATATAAAACCTCATTGAGGAACATGGCCAAGGAACTTTTTACGATATCCAAAGGAATGGATCGTAAGGTAGGCACCTGATGCGCCTCTTTTATCCGTTGCAGGCTGCCACCCTCTTTATTATAGACCACCAATTCCAATAAATGCAGGGGTTGCAGCATATTCGTTGGAATCTTGGCCTTAGGCTTCCGAGCGCCATTTATTAAATACGATTGAAGCCCGAGTGCTTCTGTATAAATCTGTGCAACGACAGAGCTCTCCGAATAATTGGTGATCTTTAATGGAATACCCTTGGTTTGGATCAGCATATCCCCTATTCTTTCTCCTGATTCTGTTCTTCCTGTTTTTTATTCCGATCATCGATCAGGGTTTTCCGGTCGATCTTACGAAATATGCGATACACCAAAAGAACAAATCCATATCCAAACAAGATCACTCCTACGGTCATGAGTATCTTATACCAATGATTCTCGGCTTCCATCAGGTCGTAACTGATGTAAACGGCGATTATCCCGGTAATTGCGAGTGATAATCCTTTAACTAGATATTTATTCATTGTGAATTGTTGAAAACTATTGTTGGCAATAGCTATTAATGCTTATGCAAAATACAGTATTTTTGTTGACTTCTACAGACTCCACAGATATTTTTAAAATATTTCCTAAATTTCTATTGTATTTCCCAAAAGAAATATAGATATTTGCACACTCGTTTCTAAGAGACGTTTACAAATAAGAACAACAATAAAAAATCGAATATCATGTCAAGAATTTGTGATTTAACAGGCAAGACGGCATTAAAAGGAAATAACGTATCTCACTCGAACGTTAAAACTAAACGTAAATTCTATCCTAATTTACAGACTAAACGTTTTTACATTCCTGAAGAAGACCGTTGGATTACATTGAAGGTGTCTACATCAGCAATCAAAACTATCAATAAGAACGGTATTACAGCAGCGATCGATAAATTCATCAAAAAAGGTCATATTTAATAGATAGACGCCTGTTGTATCAACAATAATAAGAATCATGAAATTCACCCGTGAGGGTATAAATAAGTAAGACAATGGCAAAAAAAGGAAATAGAGTACAAGTTATCCTTGAGTGTACTGAACACAAAGAAAGTGGTCTTCCGGGAATGTCTCGTTATATTACCACGAAGAACAAAAAGAACACAACTGAGCGTTTGGAATTGAAAAAATTCAACCCAGTATTGAGAAAAGTAACTGTTCATAAAGAAATTAAGTAATTAACTTTGGATAGCGCGCTATCCTGATAAAAATATAATACCATGGCAAAGAAAGCGGTTGCATCATTACAAAAAGGTGGTGGTAAGGAATACACTAAAGTAGTTATCACTACTAAATCTGCAAAAACTGGCGCTTATACTTTCAAAGAAAGTATGGTACACAACGACAAAGTAAAAGAGGTTGTTGCTGCAGCTACAAAATAAGCAGATCGATATTCCTTTTTTTAAAGTTTTTCTTTAAAAATCTTATTCATAGCCGTTTTGGTATATCCAAAAGGGCTTTTTTAGTATCTCGTATTTCAGTATATTTGGTTCAACATCATCCGGTATTATAACACATTAACATCATGGGATTATTTGATTTTTTCAAGAAGAAACAGGAGACCGTAGAGGCACAAGAGGCCTTGGATAAGGGCTTGGAGAAAACCAAAGAGGGGTTCTTTTCCAAGATCACAAGAGCCGTAGTAGGGAAGTCGACCATTGATGATGATGTGTTGGATAACCTGGAGGAAGTATTGGTGACTTCTGATGTCGGTGTTACCACCACATTGAAAATCGTAGACCGTATCCAAAAACGGGTAGCGGAAGATAAATATGTATCTACGGATGATCTTAACCGTTTATTGAAGGATGAGATCCAAGGATTATTGGCCGAGAACAACAGCAATGATTTCGAAACCTTTGAGTATGGAAATCAGAAACCCTATGTGATCATGGTGGTGGGTGTGAATGGCGTTGGCAAAACAACGACCATTGGTAAGTTGGCCCACCAACTGAAAGAAGCAGGAAACAAAGTGGTACTCGGTGCTGCCGATACCTTTAGAGCGGCGGCAGTCGATCAGATCCAGCTTTGGGGAGAACGTGTGGGTGTTCGTGTTGTTGCTCAACCGATGGGGTCCGATCCGGCATCCGTTGCCTATGATACCGTTAAATCGGCGGTAAGTAATGGCGATGATGTAGCGATTATCGATACGGCAGGACGTTTGCACAATAAAGTTGGCTTGATGAACGAGCTGACAAAGATCAAGAATGTGATGCAGAAGGTCATTCCGGATGCTCCGCATGAGATCGTGTTGGTATTGGATGCATCGACGGGCCAAAACGCGATTGAACAGGCAACCCAGTTTACCCAAGCTACCGATGTAAATGCCCTGGCATTGACCAAATTAGATGGAACAGCAAAAGGTGGGGTGGTCATCGGGATTTCAGACCAATTCAAAATACCTGTTAAATATATTGGAGTAGGGGAGAAGATCGGTGATTTACAGTTATTTAACAAAAAAGACTTTGTAGATTCTCTATTCAAATAGGGGTAGATTCTCTATTCAAATAGGCTACAACATTCATATGAAAACAAAGAAAGCACAAATCGGTTCAGCGATCCAAAAACCACGCGTCAATGTGGTTACTTTGGGCTGTTCCAAGAATATACACGATAGTGAAGTATTGATGGGTCAATTGAAGGGCAACCAATTAGAGGTTGTTCACGAGGCCAGCAACATCCAATCTTCGGATATCGTGGTCATCAATACCTGTGGATTTATCGATAACGCCAAACAGGAATCCATCGATACGATTCTACAATTCTCCGAATTGAAAGATCAGGGGAAAGTGAACAAGGTGATTGTAACAGGCTGTTTATCCGAACGCTATAAGCCAGAGCTGCAATCGGAGATTCCAAACGTGGATGCCTTTTTCGGCACCAATGATCTTCCGGAATTATTGTCCAGTATCGGAGCGGATTACCGCCACGAATTATTGGGAGAAAGATTATTGACCACGCCTTCCCACTATTCTTATTTCAAGATCGCAGAAGGCTGTAACAGGCCTTGTTCTTTCTGTGCCATTCCTTTAATGCGCGGAAAGCATGTGTCCAAATCCATCGACGACCTGGTAAAGGAAGCTAAATTTTTAGCCTCCAATGGTACCAAAGAATTGATCCTGATTGCTCAGGATCTTACCTATTATGGGTTGGATATTTATGGCAAGCGTAATCTTTCGGACCTGATGCGTCATTTATCGGATGTGGATGGAATCGAATGGATCCGCTTACAATATGCTTATCCTTCTGGATTCCCCATGGATATCCTGGATGCGATGAACGAGCGTTCCAACATCTGTAACTACCTGGATATGCCTTTACAGCATATCTCCGATCATATGTTGACCTCCATGCGCCGCGGTACCAATAAGCAAAAACAGATCGACTTGGTGAATAAAATCAGGGATAAAGTGCCTGATATTGCGTTGAGAACAACCTTGATCTGTGGTTATCCAGGCGAAACAGAAGATGATTTTCAAGAGATGTTGGAATGGGTAGAAGATACCCGTTTCGATCGTTTAGGATGTTTTACCTATTCCCACGAAGAAAAAACCCATGCTTATTCCTTGGAGGACGATGTTCCTGAGGAGGTAAAACAAGAGCGTGTAGACCAGATCATGGAGGTGCAGCAGGAAATTTCCTACGACATCAACCAGACGAAAGTCGGCAAGGAATTTAAGGTCCTGGTGGACCGTGTGGATGGTGATTTCTTTATCGGCCGTACCGAGTACGATTCTCCGGAAGTGGACAACGAAGTGGTATTGGATGCAAAAACAAATTATGCTCGAATAGGAGATTTTGTGCAAGTGAAGGTGGATCGGGCTGAGGACTTCGACCTCTACGGATCGATTGTCAGATAACTTACTCCCTCTTCAATTTAAATAAGACCAGGATTAGATGAAGGCCACTTATATAGACTACAGTGACACCAATAGTTTTTCAAAAACCCTATTGGCCTATTTAGGGAACAATGAAAAATTGGCGCCCTTTTATGGCAATAAGCCTGATATAGCCGGATTTGGGGAGCAGATCAAACTGAAAAAGGGATTTGCTCACCGAGAATTATTGGCCAAGGAACTGAAAGAACAGTATAAGGACCTGTTGGAATCTTCTCCACAGGTGGCCCAACATATTCAATTATTGTCCGATGAAAACACCTTTACGGTAACCACGGGCCATCAATTGAACATCTTTACAGGGCCCCTTTATTTCATCTTCAAGATCGTAACGGCTATCCGTTTAGCAGAGGATCTGAAGAAAGCATACCCCCACAAAGAGTTTGTTCCTGTTTATTGGATGGCTACTGAAGACCACGATTTTGCAGAGATCAACCATACGCGGGTGTATGGCAAAAAGATCGAATGGAACGAAGATGGAGTTTCTGCTACCGGCCGGATGAGCACAGATACCATGGCAGAGGTCGTGAAGCAATACACCAATACGTTTGGATTATCCGATACGGCAACCAAGCTTACCGAGATGGTTCAGGAAGCCTATCTAAAAGGAAGGTCCTTAGCGGATGCCACCCGAGTCTTTGTCAATGAAATCTTCAAAGATTACGGTCTAATTATTATCGATGCTGATAGAAAGGCATTCAAGGAGCTATTTGCGCCCATCATGACCGAAGATGTCCTACAGGAAAAAAGTTTTAAAGCGATCAACAAGACGTCTGAACAATTGGAGGAGGAGGGTTTTGATACCCAGGTTCATGCGCGGGAAATCAATTTCTTTTACTTAACGGATGAATTCAGGGAGCGTTTGATAAGAACTGAAGACGGACGCTTTGAGGTACTGCATCAGAACCTCTTTTTTACCGAAGCAGAACTCTTGGAAGAGATCAAGAATTTCCCGGAAAGGTTCAGCCCGAACGTGGTCATGCGGCCGATGTACCAAGAGATCATTCTTCCAAACCTGGCCTATATAGGAGGGGGAGCGGAGATTGTTTATTGGTTACAGCTGAAAGCAAATTTTGATCAATATAGCGTACCTTTCCCGATCCTGATCCCGAGGAACTCGGCCATGATCAGCGACGATGGTTTGGCAAGTAAGATCTTCCGGTTGGATCTTACCTTTAAAAGTATATTCAAGCCTTTGAATTCCCTGAAGAATGAATATGTAAAGCGGAAGACCAAACAGCGCTTGCAGCTTCAGGATGAATGGATGGAAATGAATGCCATTTTTGGACGCATCAAGTTAAGGGCCCATAAGATAGACCCCACTTTGGCGGCAAGTACCGATGCGGTAAAGGCAAGGCTGAAGAAGGCCATGAACAACCTGGAGAAGAAATTCCTGAAAGCGGAAAAGAGAAACCACGAAGATGCCTTGATCCAGATCGAGCGCATCAAGGATAGGTTGTTCCCTGGGGGAGGATTACAGGAACGTACCGATAATTTTGCCGTGCTATACCTAAAATACGAGGAAGATTTGGTCAAGGAATTGGTCAAGGCATTCCATCCGTTGGATTTTAAATTCACCATCCTTTATTAGTTTTTTTATCATGACGGAAGAGCAATTAAAAGGCAGTAATTTTTATAGCTACTATAGTGAAAAGGCTGGCTTAACAGATGCTGATTTCCAGGCCCTTCAGCCGTATTATGAACTGAAGGAGCTTTCGCACAATCAGTATGTGATGCGGTCTGGTGAAGTATGCCGTTCCGTGCTGTTCGTGGAAGAAGGTCTCCTGCAGTTTTTATCCCTGGATGAAAAAGGAGGGGAGCATATCCTTCAGTTCGCCCCGGAAAACTGGTTGATCTCCGATCGTTCCAGCATGTACTTTGATGAACCTTCCTTGTATTTCATAAAGGCCATTGAACCCAGCAAAGTGGTGTTCATTCATCCGAATTTCTTTACAGAAGCCGGTAAACTGAATTTTGATTTCAGCATGTTCACCGAAAGGTCATTGCAACGGAGTATCTATTACCTGCAGAAAAGGATCAACTCCTTGCTGGCGATGACCGCTAAAGAGCGCTATCTGGAGTTCATGGAGCTTTATCCAAGCCTTTTGTTACGGGTTCCACAATGGATGATCGCTTCTTATCTAGGCATTACCCCCGAAAGCTTAAGCCGTGTAAGAAGAGAGATCGCTAAAGACAGTTTTTAAGTAGCAAAATAAAGAAGGCAGCGCCATTCTATTCATAGAACAACTCTGCCATCATGCATCGCGCACTTCCGCCACCATATTTCTCAATACTATATAGCGGGGCATGCAGTATTTTCCCATGCTTCTCCAAATGCTTGATCTGCTCCTCATCCAACGCTTCAAATGCCTGACTACTCATACAGATATAGGGCTCCCCATCCGTGTTTTTTACTTCAAGGATATTGCCGGCAAATTGATGCATCTGCTTTTCGCTAATGCGGATGATCTCTTTTCCCGTTTCCTTAAGCTTATCAACAACCAACATCCTTTCCTTTTCTTCCTTGATGCTATCCAGGCAGATCAAACAGAAAGCTGTCCCTACGGACATCATCACGTTGGTATGGTAGATCGGAAGGTATTGGCCATCGACCAACTGAACGGCATGGAAAGCGATGGTTTGATACCCCTGATCTTCGCCGTACTGTTGGAGCACCTGTTCATCCGCACGGTCGGAAATAGAGCAGTAGGCAACCTTGTTCACGCGATCCAAGATCAGGACACCCGTTCCTTCCAGAAATTTGTTCTGATCTTCAAAATGGGTGTAATCCGTTAGTTTGTCAAAGTGATAGCCCAATTTGTCCAATTTTCCCAAGTAGTTCAATGTCCTTTCACGGCGTCTGTTTTCGGCAAACATCGGATAGATTATGGCTTGGTTCTGATGGAAGGAGATCACGTTGTTCGGGAAAAGACTATCGGGCGTATCCTTACTGCCGTCATCTTGAATAACAACAACCTTTATACCTGCGCTTTTTAGCGTGCTCACAAAATTATCAAACTCAGCTAAGGCCAGTTCGGCCAATCGTTTCGATTCGCTATCATCTGATTGGAAATAGTTGTTTACCGCAGTCTCTTCATTTTTTCGAAAGCTGGATGGCCTGACCATCAAGATGCTATCCGTTGTTTGCATATATGATATCTAAAATAATTATCCTCTGTATAAAGGAAGGGTTGAACAGCGCAAAAGTCCCTCTTGTTTACCGATTTCATGGTAGGGAATGGGTTCCACCACAATGCCCTGTTCCGTTAGCCAGTTGTTCAAACGGGTGAACCGCTGCTCGGATACTACTACCTTTTCATCGATAGAGAACACATTGGAGAACATCTGGTACATCTCATCAGCTGTAATATGGAACAGGTTTTCCTTGCCAAATAGCTCAACGAGGTAGGTATAATCTTCCTGATCCAAAAATCCACCCGGATAGATGATCCCTTTATCCTTGCCAACAGGTTGGAAACAGCAATCCAGATGAAGGGCATTCCCCCGGGCATTGCTCATGGACTTGACCAAATTGAATTCTTTTACTTTTTTGCCCGGAAAAAGATCCCGTATAAATTCGACACCCTTCATGTTGGTCCTGGCCGTATTGTAATCCGCGTAGTCCGCTCCTTTATAGGTACCGATAAAGATATGATCGTTCCAGAGGATAACATCTCCACCTTCCATATGGATATCCTCAGGTGCGGTAATGAGCTTTTCCGAGGGGATTTCTTTGACCAGGTATTGGATAGCTTCCCACTCTTGAGCCCGATCGGGCAGGATATTGGATTTTATAAAATAATCGTCGATCACGAAACCGATATCGCGGGTAAAAATCTGGTTCAGGTTGGGGATAAGCTCAGGACGGTATACCTTGACCTCATAACTTTCAAGAACCGTTTTAAAGGCATCCATTTCTGCTACCATATCGCGTTCGGTGGGGTATGTTCCAGCCAAGATATGTTCCAAAGATTTGGGGTCGTAAGCCTCTTCGGCCTTGGGGGTAGGACCATTTTGATGGGCAATACCCAGGATAACAGCTTTTAATCGGTTTGTTTCATTGTTAACTTGTAGTTTCAGCATAAAATTTTTAATTGGCTTGCGCCTAAATTAACAAAGATTCCTATCATTATTAAAAACGGCGATATTATTATAAATTCTTAATTTTTAAGGCGTTAATGCTGTTATTTCTTTATAGAATGGGCGGTCCTCAATAGCGAAAATGAAAGGAAATTGTTTATTGATTGTCTTTTTTTTAAAGTATAGGTATACATTGATTTACGATAATTCAGGAAGCGTATTGCTGTAAAAACAAGGAATTAACCGCCTTTTTAAAATTCTTGTATCGTATTGGGTTTGAAATTGTTTTGCGCATAAAATTATACGCAATCGTTTGATATAATTATAAAAGTTTTGCACCCTATTGTAGGTTAAGAAATTCGCGTGAAAAAGCGTATCTTTGCACATCAGTTCCAAAAAGTTACAATAAATACAACAATGAGTAACGTATTTTACCAAGAGAAATTTGAGGATCGCCACAACGGTCCAAGTTCTACGCAAGTAGAAGAGATGTTAACCGTTTTAGGCGTGAGTTCCTTGGACGAGTTGATCGAGCAGACAGTTCCAGCGCAAATTCGTAAGAAAGAGGCATTAAAGCTTCCAAAAGCACTTAGCGAAGTGGCTTACCTGGAAAAGATTGCTCAAATCGCAGAGAAGAACAAGGTTTTCAAGTCTTATATCGGTCAAGGGTATAATGATGTGATCCTTCCTGGGGTTATTCAGCGTAACGTGTTTGAAAATCCAGGATGGTATACGCAATATACGCCCTACCAAGCGGAGATCGCACAGGGCCGTTTACAGGCTTTGTTGAACTTCCAAACGATGGTGTCTGATCTGACCGGATTGGAAATTGCTAACGCTTCCTTATTGGACGAGGCTACAGCAGCAGCCGAAGGGATGTTCATGTTGTACAGCGCACGTAAGAACAAGGATGCCAATGTATTTTTGGTTACTCCAAACATCTATCCACAAACATTGGATGTATTGCAAACAAGAGCGGTTCCATTTGGTGTGGAAATCCGCGTAGCAGACCTTACGGTAGAAAATCTTACCGATGAGGTGTTTGCTGCCTTCATCCAATATCCTGCAGCAGATGGTTCCATCGCTGATTATAAAGAATTCACGGCATTTGCCCATGATAAAAACATCACGATCTGTGTTGCTACCGATCTGATGTCATTAGCATTATTGACGCCTCCAGGAGAATGGGGAGCAGATGTAGTGGTAGGTAACTCCCAACGCTTTGGTGTACCAATGGGTTTTGGTGGTCCTCATGCGGCATTCTTTGCTACAAAAGATAGTTTCAAACGTAATATTCCTGGTCGTATCATCGGGGTAACCTCTGATTCGAACGGGGAATACGCTTTGCGTATGGCTTTACAGACCCGTGAGCAACATATCCGTAGAGATAAGGCATCTTCCAATATCTGTACAGCACAGGCATTATTGGCAATTATGGCCTCTTTCTACGCGGTTTACCACGGTCCAAAAGGCATTAAGAACATTGCATCAAGAATCCATGACCTTGCTCGTTTGACTTCTAAAGCCATCCAAGCATTGGGCTATAAACAAACCAACGAAGCTTACTTCGATACCTTACGTTTTGATGTAGCGGATCAGTTTGTGGCGTTGAAGTCTGAGGCGTTGAACAACGAATTGAATTTCTTCTACGGTGAAGGTACCGTAGGGATCTCCATCGACGAAACGACTACTTTCCAAGATGTGGAAACCATCGTAAAGGTATTCGCTAAGGTAATTGGCAAGTCCTTGAACGAAGTGGATGTACAGAGCTTTGTAAACGAATTAGAGGTGGTTATTCCGGAGAACCTAGAGCGTGCTTCAGAATACTTTACCCACCCTGTTTTCAACAGCTACCACTCCGAAAGTGAGATGCTTCGTTACATCAAATCATTGGAAGCTAAGGATCTTTCTTTATGCCATTCGATGATTCCTTTGGGGTCTTGTACCATGAAATTGAATGCAACTACGGAAATGGTTCCTGTAACATGGGCTCGTTTTGGTGGTCTGCATCCATTTGCTCCGGTTGACCAAACAAGTGGTTACATGCAATTGATCAACGAATTGAACGATTGGTTGTGTGAGATCACCGGATTTGCAAAAATGTCCTTCCAACCAAACTCTGGTGCACAAGGTGAATATGCTGGATTAATGGTAATCCGTGCTTACCACCATAGCCGTGGAGATTTTGATAGAGATATCTGTTTGATCCCTGCTTCGGCACACGGAACCAACCCTGCATCCGCTTCTATGGCCGGATTGAAAGTGGTTGTGGTAAAATGTGATGATCGCGGAAACATTGATGTGGAAGACCTTAAGGCAAAAGCAACAGAGCATGCCGCTAAGTTGAATTCCTTAATGGTGACTTATCCATCTACCCACGGTGTATTTGAGGAGCCTATTGTAGAGATCTGTAATATCATCCATGAAAATGGTGGTCAGGTCTATATGGATGGTGCGAACATGAATGCGCAGGTTGGATTGACCAGCCCAGGTTATATTGGTGCAGACGTTTGTCACTTGAACCTGCACAAAACTTTCTGTATTCCACATGGTGGTGGTGGTCCAGGTATGGGTCCTATCGGTGTGGCAGCACACTTGGTACCATTCTTACCTAACCATGAGGTTATTGAGATCTCTGGCGAGGAAGGTATTTCCGCAGTTTCTGCGGCTCCATTCGGTTCGGCTTCCATCTTGGTTATCTCCCATGCCTACATCGCTATGATGGGCGGAGAAGGCCTAACAGAGGCTACCAAAACAGCGATCTTAAATGCCAACTATATCAAAGCTCGTTTAGAGCAACATTATCCGGTATTGTATGCGGGTGCCAACGGTCGTTGTGCGCACGAGATGATCTTGGATTGTCGTTCTTTCAAAAACGTAGGTATTGAAGTAGCTGATATCGCAAAACGTTTAATGGACTATGGATTCCACGCTCCTACGGTTTCTTTCCCTGTGGCAGGTACCTTAATGGTAGAACCAACTGAGTCGGAATCTAAACCAGAATTAGATCGTTTCTGTGATGCCCTGATCGCTATCCGTAAGGAAATTGCTGCGGTTGAAAATGGTGAGGCGGATCAAAAAGACAACGTACTTAAGCATGCGCCACATACAGCGCGCGTAGTGACAGGTGATGAGTGGGATAGACCTTACTCCCGTCAGACTGCAGCTTATCCAATCGAATATTTGAGGGTGAATAAATTCTGGCCTTCTGTAGGTAGGGTGAATGATTCTCAAGGAGATAGAACATTGATCTGTTCTTGTCCTCCAATCGAGGCTTACGCGGAAGCATAAGCTTAGGTAAAATAAAATTTTTTTAGAAGCCGTATCAATCTTGTTGATACGGCTTCTTTTTTATCCCCGAAGTTTCGTATACTAGTTGAGCAAAAATCTTATGTTTTCCTATGGTAAAACCATGATTTCGCTGTGAAATCATGGATAAAGTATGTTTAAAGCATGTTTTAATATGTACAACATAGGATTTACATACTTTCACCATGCTTTCACTATGGTTTCGGAGCGAAGCAAATTTTTCTTATTTTAGGTTCAAATCAACCCCTTGACCATGAACAAATACGCCTACCTTATCCTATCCATCCTTACCTTTAGCCTTTTTTCCCTACCCTTACATGCCCAGAAGAAACTATTCCAGTTCGGTATGGAAAAAAACTTTGATGAAAGCATCATCAACCCCAAAGCGAAAGGGAAAGCCATTACCTGGTATGATGTAAACACCTCCGATACCACCTGGAAAGCCAAGGGAAATCTCCTTAAGAATTTGGGAAACCCAATCGGAGTGGTTCGATCGGAGAAAATGTATGAGAATTTCATCATGCATGTAGAATGGCGGCATTTGGAAAAGGGGGGCAACTCGGGGATTTTTGTATGGTGTGATGCCAAGGCGGATCCCAAAACCCGATTACCCATGGGGATGGAAGTGCAGATGTTGGAGCTGGATTGGGTGAACATCAATGCGGTAAATGGGGTTCAGCAGCCTATCGCCTATGTACACGGTGAGCTGTTCGGAGCCGGTGGCATGACCGCATCCCCCGATAATCCCAGAGGGAGCAGAAGCAAATCCTTGGAAAACCGTTGCCTAGGTGTAGGGGAGTGGAATAAATACACGGTGGTCTGTATTGATGGGACAGTGAAACTCGCGGTGAACGGAAAGTTTGTCAATAGCATCCGTTTGGCCTCCAAGAGGAAGGGATACCTCTGTCTGGAAGCAGAGGGAGCCAAGATGGAATTCCGCAATCTGCAGATCATCGAATTGGAACCGGGAATAGAAAGATCTGAATTCGTTGTAGATGCGCTCTAAAACCTTATATTTGTTTACCTATTTAAAAAGACCATGCTAAAAAATACCCTAACATATTTGTTCATCGCCCTGTTGGCTACCTCCTGTGGTGGCGGAAAATATGCGGCAACAGAAAAGGTTTATAAGAAAAAGGCCAAGGAATACGCGGCCATCTATAAAGAAGCCCCTGTAGAAAGCCAGATTGCAAAAATAGCTGCAGCCAACAAGGAATGGATCGGTTCCATCAATTTCGGGATGAGGAAGCCGAATTATGTCATGATCCACCATACGGCTCAGAAAGACCTGGACCAGACGGTAAGAACCTTCCATAGTGAAAGAGCTGCGGTAAGTTCGCATTATGTTATCGGTAGGGAAGGAAAAATCGTTCAGATGGTGAATGATTATTACCGAGCGCACCATGCCGGGGCAGGAAAATGGGGAAATGATACCGATCTGAATTCCTCTTCCATCGGGATTGAGTTGGACAACAACGGTACAACAGATCCTTGGCCGGAAGTACAGATCAATGCGCTGATCCAGCTATTGGCTTACCTAAAAGAAAGCTATAAGATCCCACAGGCCAATTTTATTGGTCATATGGACTATGCCCCAACCCGTAAGAACGATCCTTCCCGGTTTCCTTGGAAAACATTGGCCGATAAGGGATATGGTTATTGGTACGAAGGGGTGTTGGAAACTCCTCCAGTAGGTTTTGATCCTAAAATTGCGTTACGCATTATTGGATTTGATGTGAAGAATCTGGATGCAGCCATTAAGGGATTCAAATACCATTATATTCAAAAAGACGTTACATCCGCTACCTTAACGGAAGAGGATATGAAGATCCTGTACGCTATATTCAAGAAATTCTTATAGGAAAGCCAAGGGAAAATACGTAAATTAGGTAGCAACCATAGATCCTTTTTTTATGAAAAGATGCCTGATTATCTGTCTGCTGTTGGTACAGTACATTTTTGTGCAAGCCCAAACAGCAAAAATCACCTTTGAAAACACGCTGTCCAAAACTGGGGAAGTCGGTTTCTATTTACCCGGACCCCCTAAATCCTCTTCCCAACTTTTTGGGGATTCAGCCGAAGGAAATTACTTTTTTAAGGATGGGCTATTAAAGCAGGATATCCATGTTAAGGAATTAACCCCCATCTATTATTATGCTGGAAAGCTGAGAGGATACCTGTATGTTTCGCCAGGGGATGATCTTCATGTAAAATTTTCCAGAATAGGAGACAAAGACAGTGTTACCATCACGGGTAAAGGGGCAAACAATAATCAATACCTAGGATTAACAACCTCGCTAAACAGGGAGGCTTTTAAAAATGATACCCTTCCGGATCGGGTACTGCAGGAGATCAAAAAAATAGATCTCCAGAACCAAGTAGCTATTCAGCGTTATATCAAAAAGCATAAGCCTACAAAGGCTTGGAAAGATATGATGGCGCTTAACCAGAAATATACTCCCCTCGACCTATTTGTAGGTTTCAGTGGCAACCAAAAGTTCAGCTATCGAACCAAAAAGAACTATAGGGAACTGAAAGCGGTATGGGACAAAAAGCAGGATAGTTTATTGAATGCTGTGGATATTCAGGATCCGAAAGCCGTCAAATCGGAAGTCTTTTACAGTTTCTTGAGTGATTACCTACTGCGTAAAAAGGAATCCTTATGGGAACAGATGAAAGATTCTACCGTGATGCAGAAATATTATCCAGGCATGACTCGGGAAGAGGCCTTAAAAATGCATTCCAGTGATTCAGAAAACCAATTTGTAGAGCGGATGATAAACCAGGAATTTCAGGGCAAGGTGAATGAATTGGCCTATGCCAGTTTGTTGAACAATATCCAGCGTGACAAGAAGACCAATGCTGCAGCAATCATTGACAGATTCGAAAAGAAATATCCAGACAGCGAATACCTGAAAGTATTTGCACCGATGATTTCGGAAGTAAGGACCAATGAAGCCAGGAAATTGAACGATAAAATGATTTTCATCCCTGGCGGAACCGAATTCAGCAATTTCGATCAGGTATTGGAAAAAGTGAAGGGGAAAACCGTATTGATCGATCTTTGGGGCAGCTGGTGTGGGCCATGTCATCAGGAGATTCAAAAAAATGCTGGGCCATTGAAGAAACACTTCGCAGACAAGGACGTCACGTTCATGTACATTGCCAACTATGATGAAGGCAAGGACGAGCAGCTTAAGAAACTGATTGCCTACTATAACATGGAAGGCTTACATATCAATGCTAATAGAACACTTACGGACGATATCTTAAAAAAAACGGGAGCCTCTGGCTTCCCGTCTTATATCATCATCAAAAAAGATGGTTCTTATGAACTGTCCAAGGCCGGTTACCCGATGAAACGGGATGAGCTCATTAAACAGATCGAAGAAAGTCTTTAGACTGTTTTTACGAACTTCTCATCGAAGTTCTCGATATCTACAATGTACTTGTTGTTGATCAGGAAGTCGAACAAAGGTTTTGCTTCCTCGGATACCGGTACGTTCTTCGTCATTACGATCTTATTGTTTTTCTTGTCCAAATAAGGATAAGCATATAATTTCACGTTTTTACTGAACATGCCGGAAATATAAGATAGCAATTCGTTGGTGTACTGCTCCTTGTTGTAATTATCGGTATTGAAAATATTCTTCAGGTTGGATACGTTGGTCGCAATTCCTACATTCTTCGGTTTGAAGGTCTGTACGAATTCTGCCAAATGATTGTTCCTACGGAAGTTGGAAACCAGGATATTGTTCCCTGTGGAACATAGGTATTCAGCGCGTTCAGCGAAATACACCAGATCCTCATCGGTAATGCTGGCGTTCTCATCCAATACATTCCCCATCAATACCTCAATAAGCACCACGGTATCTTCGGGAACTGCGCCGGTGTTCTTCCGGAATTCCTCCACCGCTAGGTTGAAGAGGTCAAAGTTTGGATTGGACTTTTGGCGGTATTTGGTACGAAGGATAATGATGTTCTTTTTGTAGAGGTAATCCTTGATCTGCGCGGCTTTTCCGTCGGGCCTGAAGATGGCTGCCTTGGCGAATCCTTTTGCGATCAGGTATAGGTTCAACAGACGCTCATTCGCATTGGCAAACAAGGGCCCGGATACTTTGACCAGGTCAATCTCTACCGAACCTACCGAAAGGTTGTCTACCAGCGATTCGATCATGGTCTGCAGGTTCTCTGCGTAGTAATAGGCCGCAAATACCAGGTTTACCCCTAAGATACCCAATACTTTGGATTGTAGCCTGTTGTCACTATCCAACAAACGAACGTGCATTACGATGTCATTGGTCGGTCCATCCACCTCATGTTGGAAACGGATCCCGATCCAGCCGTGCGGCTCGTTGGTCTTCGTGAAATTCAAGGTGGTTACCGTATCGGCAAAGGCAAAGAATTTTTTGGTCTGGTATTTATCACCCTGTAAACGTTCGGTCAGGAGGTCGAACTCATGGGTCAACATTTTATTCAATCTGGTACGGCTCACATATCTTCCGGACTCTTCCACGCCATAGATGGCGTCGGAGAAAGCCATATCATAGGCCGACATGGTTTTTGCTATGGTACCTGAGGCAGCACCGGCCTCAAAGAAGTTCCTTGCTACTTCCTGTCCGGCTCCAATTTCAGCAAATGTACCGTAGATATCTGCGTTGAGGTTGATTTTAAGCGCTTTTCGCTTGGTTTCGTAAATTTCTCTAGCCATACGGCAAAGGTAACAAAATACCGCTAAATATTGCTTACAGCAGGCCTAACTTGTTAAAGGTATAGAATAGGGCAGAGCTGTGTAGCGCCTGCCCAATCTTGTTGTCCAATAGAAATTGTTTGGCTTCATTGATGCTCATCAGCACGACCTCAATGTCCTCGGAAGCGTCAAGTTCCTGTTCCTGAACCTTCTTGCCCCCTTGAAGTAGGTAGGTATAGGTCAGGTTGCCCGATGTGGCCGGATTGGCGAACAGTTCGCAGATATATTCGATGTTATCAAAAGCGTAGCCGGTTTCCTCCAACAATTCCCTGCGGGCAGCGAGCTCCGGATCTTCCCCCGGCTCTACCACACCAGCTGGCAATTCGACCATGATTTCATTTGCACCATGTCGGTATTGCCGCACGAAAAGGATTTCCTGGTCTTCGGTAATCCCTACCATATTTACCCAGGTAGGGTATTCCAGCACGTAATATTCTTCTTTGATATTCCCATTGGGCATCTCCAGCTTATCAATGCGAAGGGTGGCCCAAGGGCGTTGGATGATATAGTCACTTGATAAAACTTTCCACTTTTCCATCTGATCGGTTTAATCTCTTGTTCCGTTTGTTCCTTTATTCCAATTAGTCTTTTACAATATCGGCCATCATCTGCCTTACCTTATCGTCTAATCGGTTAGAAATCTGACCATAATCCTCGGTAAATTCCAAGGGTTCTCTTACGGAGCAATAGAATTTTATCTTAGGCTCGGTGCCGGAAGGTCTTGCTGAAATAACATCCCCATCCATGGTGATGAACTGCAGCACATCAGATTTTGGAAGATCGATCTTGCTTTTCTGCCCGGTCTTCATATCTGTAGCTTCGCCTTTTTCATAATCACGCACTTCCGAAACGTCGATTCCACCCAGTTCTTTTGGAAGATCTGCCCGTAGATCGGCCATCATCTGTTTGATCTCATCAGCTCCCGCTTTCCCTTTTTTCGTTAAGGAGATCAACTTCTCTTTGTAGTAGCCATATTTCATGTAAAGTGAGATCAGTACATCAAAGAGCGATTTCCCTTGGTTCTTGAAATAGGCCGTCATTTCGGCGATGAAAGCACAGGCATTTACCGCATCTTTATCGCGTACCAGGTCGCCTACCAAAAAGCCATAGCTCTCTTCGCCTCCTACCAGGTAGTTTTCCTTTCCCTGTACCTTGGTCATTACCTCCCCGATAAACTTGAATCCGGTTAGGGTCTCATAATACTTCACATCAAAACTTTCGGCGATATCCGAGAAGAGGTTTGATGTAACTATGGTTTTGACGATGTAATCGTTTGATTTTAGCTGTCCCAGATCCTTTTTGCTGGAAAGTACATAATAGGTCAACAGGGAACCGATCTGGTTTCCATTGATCAATTGGTATGCTCCTGAAGGCAATTTGATGGCTACACCGACACGGTCAGCATCAGGGTCTGTGGCCATGACCACATCGGCATCCAGTTCCTGGCCTTTCTGCATGGCTTTGGACATGGCTTCTTCTTCTTCCGGATTTGGATAAACCACAGTTGGGAAGTTTCCATCGGGCTGCGCCTGTTGATCGACCACAGCCACCTGTTCAAATCCCCAAGCGTTCAGCATCTTCGGAACAATGGTGATACCTGTACCGTGGATCGGAGAATAGACAATTTTTAGATCCTTTTGGGCTTTGACCGCTTTCGGATGTATGCTCAAGGCCAGATTGGCATCGATATAGATCTGATCAAAATCCGCATCGATCAATTCGATTTTGGAATCTTTACGCTCAAATTTTATTTCTGATACCGATTTGATCGCATTGACCTCGGTAATGACATTCTTATCATGTGGAGCCACCAATTGGCCACCATCATTCCAGTAGGCTTTATAGCCATTGTATTCTTTGGGGTTGTGGGATGCGGTCAGCATCACACCACCCTGGCATCCGAAATGGCGCACGGCAAAGGACAACATCGGCGTAGGACGTAATTCCTTGAACAGGTAAACCTTGATGTCATTGGCAGAGAATACATCCGCCACCAGATGGCCAAAGGCCTTTGAGTTATTACGGCTATCGTAAGAAACGGCTACACTGATCTGTTGGTCTGGGAATTGTTTTTTGAGGTAGTTGGCCAAGCCTTGGGTTGCTTTTCCGATGGTGTATTTGTTCATCCTATTGGATCCTACTCCCATAATACCACGCAATCCTCCAGTTCCGAACTCCAATTCTTTATAGAAGGAATCCAACAGTTCGGTTTCCTCATTCTGATCTACCAATTGTTGGATTTTGGAAACGGTTTCCTGATCGTACTCACTGCTCAACCATTGGTTGATTCTGTCTTGTGTTTCTTTATCTAAAGTGCTCATAAAGCGTATTTTGGCAATATTAATAAGTTTTTGTGTGTTTAGTGGTTCCTGTGGTGATTTTTAGTTGTTGTGTTTAGGCGTCGCAGCCGGCATAGGCACGATCCAAAATGGTCACATACCAACTCCTATCAAATTTCTTCACATGGAAAATAAGGTGGTCATTTTCTTGGGCCAGAATAACGCGATAAGCACCATCTTCTAAGGCTGCTATTTCTTTTTTCTCCGCAGCATCAAATTTGGTATCCTCGAATTCTTCCAAGAATTTGGCGATGGCTTCCAAAGGTCTATTTACAGTTGTTGCTGTTGTATCGCAAAAGAAACCGATTTTGTCCCATTTCATGGTTCCGCAATCATAGCTTGGAAGGGATTCGAATTTCAATACCTGGTTATTGACGAAAACAGGATAGGCATAATAATGAGGCATCGGGTTTTTAAAATCGATGCTATCGATGATGGTATAGGTGTCTGCTGCACCTGGCCGATGGATAATCGCAATACCATGTTCCGGATGGATCAAGGCATTGATCTTTCCATTGTCCTCACTCAGGTAAGCCCTTGCGAAACGCGTAATCACCTCGGAAATCTGTTGTATTTCTTCGGGATTGTTCATCTCAACACGTTGTGTGCTATCCTGATGGGCTTCCACTTTTTTGCCCGAATTGTTACATCCCGTAACGAACAATAATAGTAGGCCAAGTAGGCCTAACAAATTCTTTTTGATCATGTTATTTGTTGTTTTTACGGATCATCTCCTCAATGGAATCCCACATGTCATTTGGGATGGCTTCCAGCCCGCTCAACTGACCGGCACCTTGCAACCATTCGCCTCCATCGATACTGATGATCTCTCCATTGATATATCCGGCAAAATCTGAAATCAAAAACGCAGCCAAATTCGCCAATTCCTGATGCTCACCAACACGTTTTAAAGGTACGCGTGTTTTGAAGTCGAATTTCTTGGCGAGATCGCCGGGTAATAGCCTATCCCAAGCCCCTTTTGTAGGGAAAGGTCCAGGAGCGATGGCGTTGTGACGGATTCCATATTTTCCCCATTCTACCGCCAAAGAACGGGTCAATGTTAAGACCCCACCTTTGGAAACGGCCGAAGGTACAACATATCCAGAACCTGTGAAAGCATAGGTCGTAATTATGTTCAGTACGTTTGCAGCCTGTTTTTTCGCAATCCATTCTTTACCAAATTCTAGGGTACAATTGATGGTACCTTTCAGCACGATATCAATAATGGTCGAAAAAGCATTCGCCGACAATCGCTCGGTTGGGGAAATGAAGTTTCCCGCGGCGTTGTTCACCAATACATCCACTGCACCGAAGGCTTCTTCCGCTTTAAGGCGTAATTGTTTCACGTCTTCCACATCGCGGATGTCGCAGGCAACAGGTAATACGGGGTTTCCGGTCTTGTCCGAGATCTCCCTTGCGGTAGCTTCTAGGACATCGAGTTTCCGGCTACTGATGACCAGGTTTGCGCCCAGTTCAGAAAAATAGGTAGACATGGCTTTTCCAAGTCCGGTTCCTCCGCCCGTAACCACGACGGTTTTCCCTTTTAGGGCATCCTTTTGTAGTGCTCCTTGTACTGCCATATTATTTTTTCGTTAAGTTATCGATGATTGTCTGTAGGATGGCCCGAGTAGATGGTGCCCACCATTGTTTCAATACCTGTTCAATGGCATCGCCTTTTGTTTCCATCACCTGGGACAAGAGGTTTTTTCGGATGTTCAGTTTGGAAGCCTGCCAGGCTTTCTTGTCGTACTGCATATATTGCTTGGCTTTTCGGCCTGCTGCGGTCTGAATCCGATCAAAGGAAACAACCTCATCGATAAGCCCTACTTTCAAGGCTTCTGCAGGAGGCAATAGTTTTCCTTCCAACAAAAAGCGCGCGGCATTGGCAGAACCTATCCAGAAGCTATATAGTTCGAAGATGCTGCTCGGCACGATGATGCCTACAGGAACCTCGTTCAATCCGATGATGTAATCACCTTCGGCCATGATCCGATGGTCGCAGCATAAGGCGAGTACACAACCTCCTGCTGGGCTATGCCCTGTAACTGCAGCGATGCTTGGCTTCGGAAAGGAAGCTAATTCGTAGATCAGGTTGATGAATTTTTCCCAAAAGGTACGCATCTGTCCTTCGTCGTATTGAAAAAGAGTGATCAGGTCCAATCCGGAGGTGAAGAAAGCTTCCTTGCCCTGAAGAACGATGGCTTCTATGGCTGCATCTTCCCTTTGTGCGATCAGGGTAGCTGTTAATTCTTCGATCATCTCCAAATGCATGGCATTGGATTTCCCACGATCCAGCTGTATATGACAAATATGATCGGTAACTTGCGTTTTTATGAATGTTCCCATTTTTTACTTTAAACGTTGTTTTAGGGTAATTTACATAAAAATTTTATTTTACTTCAAAATCCAGGACTTTCCTGACCAATCGGCCATCGATATCCACGCCTTCCACGATCATGCGGTAGGTGCCGATTTCATCAGATGTATAGAAGTCAAAGCTGGTTTTCCCGTCCTGTTTCGTTACGATTCCCGGTTCCCAATGTATGGTCGTGCGGAGATCCTGATCGAACTGGTTTTTGGAATCCACTTCATATGCTGGTTTATAGTATTCTTTCATCAGGGAGATCCCTTTTGGAGTGATCGCCAATAGACCTCGAGGTTGGAAATTGCTGCGGCTGGCATCACGACCGGTTTTACTGGTGATGATGATCAACCCGTTTGCACCATAAGATCCATAGATGCTGGTATGGTTAATATTTCTTAATACCTCTACGCTGGCTACATCAACGGGATTGATGGTGGAAAGCATGTCGGATTCCACATACATACCGTCCAATACGATCTGCATTTCTACCATTCCGCGGGTGTTCATGGCCTTACCACCTTGAAACATTACCCCGAGTAATCTGCCGTTCAAACACATCTCCAAGGTTGTACAGGTGGAAAGGTCATCCGCGGTCAAGATCTGATCGGCTCGTCCGGGACCGTTCAGGTTGGAAGAGTTTTCAGGTACCTTAGGTCTTTCAGCGCGAACCACGATCTCCTCGATTTCCGTCACCTTATCCATCAGGCCACGGTTTTCCAATTGGCTGTAGAATAATTTTCCGGCCAGAAGCTGTTCACGGAATGCAGCATTGACATCATTGAGCATGTTCGGCTCGTTCTTCGCCATGTTCAACGGCGGGTTTTCAAATCGTTCTACCGAAATATCGATGTTCTTTTTCCCTTTTTCATCCTTGGCACTCACCAAGAACTTCACGCTATCCGGGAAAATCAGGTTGTCGAACACAAATTCTCCTTCCGCATTGGCGGTGGTATCGATATAATCCATAAAATTTTTGGTGGAGATCAATTGCATCTGCGCGTTGGGAACTGGAGCTTTACGGCCCAGTTTTTTCGCTTGACCAACAATACGTAGGCCTTTTTCCGCTTCGTACTTTACCGGATTATTCAGGGAATCCAATTGTTTCCAATCGATCTTCCGCCAACCCTGGGTCAAAAGGAGGTTGTCCAGTTCAAATTCTTTGATACTGCCATCCTCGTTAAAATAATAAGCTGGATTTTCGAGGTATCCTTTCAGATCTCCGTTTAAGTAAAGGCTACTGAGTATACTCACCTCATCATTTGCATCCTTGCCATATTTCGTCAGGTTCAATACGGCTGCCGAAAGACTGGCTATCCTTATGGAATCATTTGTATTTCCCACCTCGACCTGGGTAGTCACCTTACTGCGTTTGCCATAGCTGTCCTTATTCAGGTTAAGCTTCAGCGGCAGATTGCTGTTGCGGTTGAAATTAAACACCACTCGTTCTACCAGAGGGGTAAAGTTGCTGTTCAGGATACTGATGGTAAAAACTCCGGTTGGCAACCTGTCTTTGGTCAGGCTAAAAAGCACGTTTTTACTGGATGCATTTTGTTTAGCGATGTAGAATACATTTCCTAGATGTTGTATGGCAATGTAAATTTCCTCATTGTTTACTTTGTCTTCCGAAAGATTTACCTGGGCAAAGAGTTTGGAGGCACTGCTCTGATTAACAGAAATAGAGTAGCCACTTTTGGTGATTGCCGGTAGGTTGATGGTCTTTTCGGTATTATCGTCGAATTTGACATGGACGGTATAGCTCTCAGCATTCGAAATGTAACAAGGAACGGATGCCATTCCTAATATATTGGTCTCCACCTGTGCGGCGGTATCTTTAGAGCCCGTTAGTAAAAGGATCTTTGCCTTGATGCCCTTGCCTTGCGGGTTGAGGGTTTTAAAAGCCATTCTGTTCAGCTCATCGCCGAGGATATAACCTCCTTCAGGAAATACCTGAATACTGTTTTCGGAAAAATAGGCTTTGGTATTGATGGTTTTCTTTACCCTTCTTTTTTCGGGGTTCAGGAAACTCAATAAGAGAAGTTTCCCTCTGTTTTTATCGGTGACTTTGATCTTGAGTTGACCGTTGGCATCAATGGATTCCCTTCCTTTATCCACTGTTTTTTCGCCATCTATGAATTCATAATTGATGGATGTCTTTGGCATGGCAGCGCCATTGATATTGTTCAGTTGGACCAGGTAATAATCTACGCCATTCTCTTGGATCACTGTGCTTTTCGTCTCTACATTATCAGAGCGGACATTTCCGATATTGATGACCTTTTCGAAGAAATAGTCGGGATCATCGTTTCGCATCCAATTGGTATAGGCACGAAGTCGGTAGGAACCTTCGACCAGGGAATCTACGAGTTCTATATTTCCGACTCCCACGCCGGAGAATAGTCCATTTATTTTTTGATTGACGATCTTTCCTGTTGGGCTTACCAACTCTACATAACCGATATTGGATAGGACGGATAGTTTATTTTCCAGACCGATGACACTGTAGATCTTGTACCAGATGGTTTCTCCGACACCGTAGAAGTTTCGGTCTGTCTGTAGGTGTAATTTTTCTTGGGGTCTTTTGGCAACATACTCGCTGAGGATTTCTTGTGCTTTTTCTACCTGTTGGGCCATCAGGAAATGGGTCGTGCAGCAGGCAATTAAAGTCAGAAGAAAGATCGATAGTCTCTTCATAATCAATTTGGCTAATTTCCCATAATGTTACGAAAAAATAGACGTATTTCAATATATTTGCGCTATGAATATTCTGATCATCGGTTCTGGAGGTAGAGAGTCTGCCTTTGCCTATAAAATCTCTAAAAGCCCAAAACTTAATCAATTGTTTATTGCTCCTGGAAACGCGGGTACTTCACAATATGGACAAAATGTTGCCCTAAAGGTGACCGATTTCCAAGCAATCGGTGAGTTTGTTTTGGCTAACCAGATTGAAATGGTCGTGGTAGGACCGGAAGAGCCTTTGGTAAAGGGTATTCATGATTATTTTCTAGCTGATGAGGCTTTGAAAGGAGTTGCGGTTATCGGCCCACAACAAGAGGGTGCTCAACTGGAAGGATCCAAGGATTTTTCCAAAGAGTTTATGATCCGTCATCAGGTTCCAACGGCTGCTTTCCGATCTTTTGATAAGGATTCCTTAGAGGCAGGATTAGCGTATCTGGATACACAGAAACTGCCGATCGTGTTGAAAGCGGATGGTCTTGCTCAGGGTAAAGGGGTATTGATCTGTGAAACGTATGAGGATGCCAAAACGGAGCTGAAGGCAATGATTGCAGATGCAAAGTTTGGGGATGCGAGTAGTGTGGTGGTTGTTGAGGAGTTTTTGAAAGGCATCGAGCTTTCGGTCTTTGTATTGACTGATGGTGAGAATTATAAAGTATTGCCTTCGGCTAAGGATTATAAGCGTATTGGTGAGGGGGATACGGGATTGAATACCGGTGGTATGGGGTCAGTTTCGCCGGTTCCATTTGCTGATCAGGCATTTTTGGATAAGGTGGAAGAGCGTATCATCAAGCCTACCGTGGATGGTTTGAAGAAGGATAACATTCCTTATAAGGGTTTTATTTTTATCGGCCTGATGAATGTGGATGGGGAGCCTTATGTGATTGAATACAATGTGCGAATGGGTGATCCGGAAACGGAATCGGTGTTGGTGCGTATTGAGTCGGATTTGGTGGATCTATTGGAAGGGGTAGCAAAAGGTGATCTGGATAAACGGAATTATACGGTTACTCCAAAGACTGCTGCTACGGTGATGATTGTTTCAGGAGGATATCCCGGAGCCTATGAAACCGGAAAAGTGATCACGAATATGGAGAATGTGAAGGAGTCTATTGTATTCCATGCGGGGACCAAGCAGGAAGGTGGGGATGTGTTGACGGCTGGTGGTCGAGTATTGGCGGTTACGGCTTTGGAGGATGATCTTTTCTCGGCCTTGCAACAGGCAACAGCGGATGCGGGAAGGATATTTTTCCAAGGAAAATACTTCAGAACGGACATCGGATTCGATTTGATCTAAAAATATCGGTTTAAAAGCCAATGAGTTATATTTTTGCGGTGTAAAATATTTTGGGAGTATGGATAAAGAGGCTATATTTGCATCACCAAAACAAAAAGGCCCGTTCGTCTAGGGGTTAGGACGCAAGATTTTCATTCTTGAAACAGGGGTTCGATTCCCCTACGGGCTACCAGATCGAAGATCAAAACATACAAAAGCTTGCAAATTGAACATTTGCAAGCTTTTTTGTTTTTATGGCAGATCAAAATGTTCAGAAATTCGCAAACTTTTAGTGAGTCATTCGGTGAGTCATTAAATTTGATCGAAGTACTCACTGAAACGTATTCAATTCACTGATTTACAACATGTTTTATAAATAAACATCTTGATATGTTTTCGCTTCAAGGCTAATTTTGTTACACTTTTAAATGTTAAATCATGAGTACAAATTATTCCTTGCTCTTCTACTTGAAGAAACCAAAGAATTATGTCAGTGGAGCTAAGCCCATTTACATGAGAATTACGATTAATGGATCGGTCTGTGAAATCTCCACAGGAAAGAACTGTGACCCCAATCGATGGCATTCCAAAGCAAATCGATCAAAAGGAAATACCGAGGAGGTCAAGACTTTAAACAGCTATCTAGAGATGTTGAATCTGAAAGTTGCAGCCATCCATCTTGAAATCCTGAAAATGGGAAAAACCCCAACAATTGAATTGTTAAAGGCTAAACTTACAGGTAAGTCAGAAAATCAAAAGACATTATAATCGGTTTTAAAAGATCATAACCTAAAATGGAATCATTGCTGGGCAATGGATTTCGGGAAAACACACTAAAGGGTTATAGGACGACTTATTCGCATTTAGAAAATTATATAACAAAGGAATATACAATTGCAGATATTGAACTCCGCAGAATTGACCATTCTTTTATCGTAGGCTATGAATACTATCTTCGGTCGGAAAAAGCCTGTTCGGATATTTCAGCAGCAAAATACATCAAGCATTTAAGAAAAATTATTAATTTATGACTAGCACATGGATGGATCTCGGGCAATCCTTTCAAGTTTTATAAGACAAATGCAAAGCCTAAGGAAAAATCCTATCTAAACAAAGCGGAACTGACAAGAATCGAAAATAAAAAGCTTGATATTCCAAGACTTCATCAAGTCAGGGATATTTTTGTGTTCTGCTGCTATACCGGACTTTACTATGCCAGAGCGGAGGTCAGCGAACTAAAGAGGAAGAGAGAAGAAGATTGGGAGGTGCTCCAATCAGTCAAAAAAGACAAAAGTGATCTCTGGGAACGACTCTCAAAGTTTGTGGACAGCGACAACGAAGGTGCGACCGAATCCATAAAAAACAACAAGTTGAGGATGTATTACCTGTACAAGCTTGGTTTTTTGAACGATGCCATTTGGAATGAAAAGCTCGGTGACGAACAGCGGGCCAAAATATTGTGCAAAATACTGGAAGGAGGGCGGTTGAAAATAGGCACAGCTCTGCAATATTACAAACTGTTCAATTCCATAAGTTCAGCTGAACTTAGAGCCTATGTGGTGGATAATAAAAAGGGCGTCTTTGATTATATTAAAACTATATGTTCTGATATTGAATTAAAAAGAGGTGAATTCATCAATAGCTTGAGAAAAAAATAAGAGGGACCAAAGGATTTGAAGACTTGTTAATCTGGATTCCCACAAAAAGAAACAGATTTATCCGTTTGGATGGACACGGACAGGCCCAGTAGAGATCATTGCTAATTTGCATAAAAGAATGAACTTATGATCAACTCAAAAACTTTCTATCTCGCAATGCTCATTGTGGCAAGTTATTTTACCGCGTCAGCACAGGTAAGCACAGCCACAATATCCAATAGCAATATCAATCAATTGTACAACCGTTTAGACACTGTCATTCAGCAGGAACATATTCCTGGTCTACTGGTTGCTATTGTAAAAAAAGACAGTATACTATATTCTGGTGGACTGGGGTATGCACATCTGAAACAACGTCTTCCAGTAGAAAATCAGACACAATTTCACTTTGCTTCCGTCACCAAATTTTTCGTGGCAATGGGTATACAACAATTAGTTGCTAACAGGAAGCTAAAGCTCAATGACCGTATTCGTGATATAGCGCCTGAAATACCTTTTGACAATCATTGGGAAGCTACAGATCCGGTACGGGTAGTTCACTTGCTCGAACATACCGCGGGCTTTGACGATGTTCAACTCAACAGCATGGTAGACATAAGAAAAAAAAATACACTTGCTGGTATCGATGCCATTAATGCTGTTAGCAATTCACTTACGGTGCGATGGCGGCCGGGAACCATGATGTCGTATTCCAACCCAGGTTATAATGTACTCGGATATATAATTGAAAAAGTTTCGGGCATGCCTTGGGATAGGTATTTAAAAGAACAGATTTTTTTACCATTGAACATGCAAAACAGCTTATTTGATCTTGATGGAACTCATAGACCCAGCTTTGCCACAGGCTATGACTTTCAAAAGGGAGAATACAGGCCAATGCCATTCTATCGTCCGAGCGGAAATGGGGCCGGAAGCGCGTTGGTATCCAATGCTGATGACATGGCAAAATTCATGCTTTACCTGCTCAATGGTAGTGCCGACAGCAGGTTATTGGATAATGCAGGCCTGAAGGAAATGGAGACCATTCACAGTACCTTAGCCAGCCAAGCTGGATTACAAACGGGATATGCCCTCGGCAATGATCTATTTCCGAATAATAAAAAGGTCAGTTTAAGGGGCCACAATGGTAAAGGGGAAGGCTTTGTATCCTGGTTATTCTTTAACCGTAAAGCTGGTATAGCCTATGCAATAGCAGCGAATAGTGTTGTCAATCTTTGGCCAATCTCTCAGGCTATTGAAGAATTTTTGACAAAGGACATATCTGCTCCAAAACCAGTCAGTGTACCGATAGATGAACAAAAAATTAAACCACTACTCGGATACTATCAATTTATGAATCCCAGAAACGAACGCTGGGAATTTTACAGACGCATCTTTGGCGGCATTGAACTAACGGCGGTCAGCAAAGATAGACTCGTCGTAAGAAAAGAAAACGGACAGCTCGATTCTCTTGTCCATGTGGGCAATGGCATCTTCCGGCTAAAAGATGATATTCTCCCGGCTTTTGTGTTAGCCAAAGATCCCAACGGCCAGCCCTTCTTTCAAGGTTATGGCAATAGTTTCTATCGTAAAGTATCTCGGGCTTCTGTTTTAATCCAAAAGTTGCCTATCTATCTTGGACTTATGGCTATTTTAATTTATGTCATCTATAGCTTTATCGGAATATTCCTTACGCTCTTTCGAAAAATGAAACTGATAGACCTGGCCATTCCTTTATTGCCAATAGTAGGAACATGCTGTTTTCTCGCTGCTTATCGACTTATGGGACAAACAGACGCCAGTCATAAAGAGTTATTTGTCTCTTTTAATGGAACAAGTTTTTCGATATTTCTGGGCATGATCTTATTTGCTATTTTGGTTGCCGTAAGCAGCATGTTGCTTTATAGCCGCTGGTCTCGACTGAACCCATTATGGCTTCGGCTGTTTTTAGCCTTCAATAACTTCTTTTTATGCTATCTCGTCGCCCTTCTATCCATCAATGGTTGGATCGGAGTACCCATTTGGATGATGTAGCACCATTTGATCAATTATGTTTAAATTCACGTTATAATGATAACTTGTTACTGCCCATGATCAATATACTGTATACCTTTCATGCTTTTTCAGCAGGTGCATTTCTGTTGCTCGGCACCTTAATCTTTATGGGTATCAACCACACTTGTTCCCAGGCGGATCGATGGCTAGGAACATGGTATTATTTGATGGGATGCTTATTTACCCAGCTTTTTCTAGAAGGTTTTCATATCGAGAGCGAAGGATTGATCCATACGCTGGAACTCCCACGATGGGCTACCCTTCCCTGCTTCTACTTGGCCGTTCACTACATGGTCAAACCAACAGAAACAATCCGGTATTGGGGATTACATTTTGTTCCGTTCCTCGCTTTCCTTTTTTTCTCTATTATCTATTTAATACCCGGCCTTTTTAATAGTCACATCCATCCGCCGCAGTTACCGCAGTGGATCATATTTGCTATTAAATATTTCTTTTTTGCACAATGTATCTTTTATTGGATTGCATGTTATAGGCTCTTCAAAATACACCAGAAAAACATTCGCCAGCTATCTTCCTATACGGAAAAGATAAACATGGCCTGGTTGAAGTATCTTTTGATCGCGCTATTATTGATGATTGTTGTCCGCATGCTGGCTATGGTTCATTTAGTTTTTAGTGCTGTCGCCCCAATTTTATATTTTATGGGCACAGTGGCACTTGGGTACACAACGCTAACACAACGGTCAATTTACACAATTGAGTCTACAGAAAATCTGATCAACGAAGCGGAGCATAAAAAGGTCAAGGCCGAAGAGCGGCTGACAGCACAACAGGTAGACACATTAAAAGAAAAATTATTGCAGAAAACAACAGCTGAAAAGCTATATCTCGATCCTGGATTAACACTATCATCCCTCGCGGAGCATATCGGAATCAATCCGCATGATCTTTCCTATATCATAAACAATGGATTGGAAAAAAATTTTTACCAGTTTATCAACGAGCTTAGGACGGAGAGAGCGAAAAAACTTTTATTATCCGAAAAGGCCAAAGAACTTGATATGTTTGGAATCGCAATAAGGGCAGGTTTCAATTCAAGAACAACTTTTTATAGCAGCTTTAAAAAAATAACCGGTATCACGCCATCAGAATATATGAAAGTCCATAGTAAACAATCAAATTAACGGTGCACAATGAAGTTTGTTCGATTGCATCCATTCGGACTGTTAGCCGATCAAAAAGACCTACTCTTGTATCATATCAACAAAAAGAATTATGATACAATACACCAAACCAAGCGGATACTCGAGAGCGATCCGCCAATTTTCCAAAGCAACATATGGTCTTCTGGTGGGAGCATGTTGTCTTTTTGCTTCGATCGATACATTCGCACAGGCCGCCCCTAAAGATGCCTCCCAGCAACAACAGTTGGTTCCGCTAAAATCATTTCAGGGCTACTACCAGCTACCCAATAAAGTGGCTTTCATTGCTTTCGAGGAGCATGATAATAACCTGTATGCCATACAGCTGTGGGATCAGAAAAAAAGATATCGGCTGGTCCGTAAAGATGACACGCATTTTGAATCCAAAAATGAAGGATATTCAATTGAGTTCTTAAAAAATAGCTCAGGTGATTTTAGCCAAACCAAGATTCTGGGTAGAATTATCTGTGAGCGCGTGCCATTTGACCCCAATAAAATTGCGAGTTTAACCACATCTCAACTGAAACAGCTTGCCGGAACTTACCTAAAGGTAAATGACAACAACTTTAAGATTCAAATAGACCCCTCCTCAACAGGATTAACGCTTACACAAATGTGGGATAACAGAACAATTTCATTTACTCCTCGCTCGGAATTTTTCTTCCTCAATGATGATGGCACATTTCCATTGACATTTTCTGTTGCCAATGGAAAGATAGAGCAGATGCAGTGTTTCGAAAATGATGTTTGGATAAAAACTGACCAATAATCCTATTCAAAAAAATAATATGAACAGATTTATTTCCAGTTTGTTCCTACTGCTGGTGGGTACAGCTCAGCTTAGTGCACAACAGATAGCAGATGAACAGTTCCATTATCCCATCACCGATCCGCGGCACCGGATAGGTGATGGACCGATACTCCTATTTGATGAGGCACACAACAATCCAGTTACTTTGAGAGGAGCCTACGCACCATTTTCAGATCTCCTGCAAGCTGACGGATATCGTCTCCAAAGTGCGAAGGAAAAAATCTCTTACGATCAATTAAAGGAGGTGAAAATCTATATCAGCATAAATGCCTTATATAATCTGGAAAACTGGAATTTACCCACATACTCAGCCTTTACCGATCAGGAGATAGAAACTCTCCGTCAATGGGTATCTGATGGCGGAAGCCTATTTCTAGTCACCGACCATATGCCATGTGGAGGCTCAGTGCAAACTCTTGGTGCGGCATTTGGCATTCATATCGTGAACGGTTTTGCGTTACCTAAGAATGGACGTCCGGAAATATTTTCAAAGCATAGAGAAACACTGTTATCCAACGAAATAACTACGGTACCAGGTAAGGAAATAGACAGTATCATGTGCTGGAGTGGAACGGGATTTATAGTCCCAACGACCGCATATATTATTTCTCTGTTGAACGAAGAATATGAAATTTTTTCTACCTAATGATGCGGATCAGATAAAAAGGCCTATTCCAGACAATATTCCCCGATTGTCGGGCAAAGGGTTTGCAAACGGTGCTTATCTCCGCTTTGGGAAAGGGAGGATTGTGATCTTCGGGGATGGCGCTCCTTTTTCGGCACAACTCCATGGCATCAAAAGTGAAAAAAGAGGAATGAATCATCCTTCTGCTTACCAAAATGCACAGTTTCTGCTTAATATCGTTCATTGGCTTGACCAATGAACTGATTTGTCTAAAAGACATTCAACATATGACCTTCGAAGGGTGTAAAGAGAAGAGCAATCAGATTAGTAAACCTATAAAAACTTTTAAATGGTCGCAATTATTGAGTTGTTTCCCTTTTTGTGATTCATAAAGCGTTTTATAATCTATTACCAACGCTAATTTTCCTTAGATCAAGTCAATGATTAAAAATCCAAAAATATCTGAAAAAATAATCGATGATGGTCTCAAGCTTCTCTAGATATAAGGAAATCTATTGAAAATGTGTAAAAACTTAATGGTATAGACCTTGTGAAAAATCCCAAAAGAATAGATAGTGACCAATCCCATAATGAATCCCTCTGAACATTGTGCTATACAAACGTATTTCGTATGAAACAGATACTTACATATCCGTCGTCGTCGCTGGACGGTCCTGGATACCGGACAGATCATCACAAGGGATTGGATCCTGGTGAGTGAGGGTGCTTGAATGACTACGGAATTCGGGCTTTTTTTAAAGAAGATATTTGGATAACCCTCCAGTAAGCGCCCAGTTGGTAGGTCTGTTCTTCCAAATGGACGGTAAGCAACTATAGGATCAATACAAGAACGATCTCAGCGACTTTCATGCCTAGGACCAAAAGCTCACGCAGAGAACTGGACCTTATTCCCTGATAACATATCGGAACACCTGAGCATCGAAATAAACAATCTTTCAGTCCAAAAGCCCATCATCAAACTGCAGCGATATAGCCTTGATCAGCAAATCACAAGAAAAAGGACTTAGGATGTAAAATGCATCACATCCCAAATTCTTCAGTTAGACCGGTCTTTGGTACCAATTCTAAAACTACTGTTTTTCTCCCTCAAAGCTATATGGGATTTCCAGTGTATTCACAACCAAAGTTAATTTTTTCTCCGCAATCTTGTAACCAAATAGCCCTTGGGCATCATCTCCATTGACAAGCCCTGGAACATCAGCTTTTGCCCGAATGGTCCTGGAAGCTGCATGTGAATATGGTTCTCCAGCTTTAGCGTCGAATTTTAGGCGATTATCATCTACTTTCGAAACAATTAATACAGCATTAAAATAATTGACACCATCAATTCTATAGGCGCCCTTATATGTACCTACTGCAACGTCAATTGAACCTGTTCCCTGATTGGGGTTATCATCATCTTTGCTGCAACCCACAAAGTTTATGAGTGCAACCATCAAAACTAAAGTCTTGCAAAATCTAATTTTAAAATTTGTCTTTTTCATACTTTACTATGTTTATTATTAATTAATGTTAAACCAAATGTTTCAGAATAAACCGCGATCTGTTAATTGATTCCATCAGTCCCATGCTGCAAAGGGTATCAGATTATATGACCAGAGTGTTATAACGAATTGTGAAACCAAAACCATCAGCCAAAAATCAATGCGTTTTATACTTTTACTTAACGTTAATCCATAATTTATCAGAGATATAAAACAACCAGCCGGAAGTAAAAAGGTACACGCATAGATCAGCATAGTAGGAGGGGATTTATTTCCTATTCTTATCATATCAATACTTGATACTAATAGTAAGGATAACGTGAACAATATCAACGTCGAAATACAGAACATAGACGTTGATCTGAAATATTTCCATTTTCTCCTGAATAAATTAATGATGAAACCAAGGATGAGGAATAATGCCGCTACGACCCCAAGAACAACACTAATGGTGGTCAGGTAAATTTTCCAGCCGCCTATCTTTTTTAAGGTCATTGCGCCGGTGGTGAGAAATGTTTCGCCCGATCCATCATTATAGAACAAATAGGAAGCTGCTGTTCTAGCCTGTGCAACAAACAGCGCGTTACCTATTGTCTTTGCAAAAATTTCTTTCTTTTGAAAGGGTCGGATAGAAATATCGTTTCCGATATTTTTCACAACAGTATATCCGCAGATGACATCAATGAGTTCCATGGGATGAATCTTTGTAAAGACAGGGACATAATAACCTTCCCATTCGGAATCCTGTACAACCGACGACCTCTTTACGGAACCGACATGCAATTGTAAAGTATCCATATCCAGATGATCAATTAAGGCTTTATTGAACAGTTCATAATCGGCCGTTTCGCTGTCCATATTATGCGCTATGAAAAATGCTTTTTTTTCTTTTGGAAAGAGGTAATACATCGCCCGGAAGCCAATCGTGTTTCCTGTATGGGCTACCCCGATAACACCATGGCGATCTCTGGAGAGAGCTCCCAGAGCATAGCCCAATCTCAGTCCATTTTTTGCGGCAATGGTATTTACCGGTCTTCCCATTTGATCGATGAACTCCTTTCTGATGAATTCCTGGTCATTTAATCGCCCACCGTTGAGCAAAAACTGCAAAAATTTTCCCATATCCTCAGCTGTAGTTGTAAACTGGCCTGCTGGACGCACATATATCGGCATTGCAAAGGCAGGATCTCCATTGTCAAAATGCCCCATGGCCAGCTTTTTGTCTTTTTGCTGGGATCTGAAATGGAAAGTGCTGTTCTTAAGACCAATGGGCCGGAGAAGGTTTCTGTCGAGATAATCTTCGTATGGTTCCTTTACGAAAGCTTCTATCAGCATGCCAAGCAGCGTATACCCCATATTGGAATAAGAAAATAATGATCCGGGCTTAACATGTATATCCAGTAGCTCGGGATTCCTTTCGTAAAACTCTTTTAATGGTGTTAGGGCGGTTGAGCCCGTACTGAAGAAGTGCCACAGTCGAATGTCGGACATGCCAGAAGTATGGTCGAGCAGATGCCGAATCGTAACAGGGTTTGAATTTTCCCAAGGGTTGTCCATCGGCAGGTCTTTCAAATATTTCTTTATCGGGTCATCCAGATTGAGCATATTCTGGGTAGCCAATCGCAAGATCCCCATTGCAAGGAAGGTCTTGGTTAAGGAACCGACATGTACCTTATCGTCCCTAAGCATTGGGTCGCCCGTACGCCTGTTTTTGAGTCCGGAACTATACGAAGTAATCTGTCCGTTATTAACAACCGAATAAACAGCCCCTGAAAGATTTTCCTTTTTTAGAAGAACATCTATTTCCTGTAACGATTGAGCGGCTGCAACTGAAGGCTGAAGTAAACATAACACGATATAACTCGTTACCTTCCAAAAGTTAACCGGCTTCTCCAAAAGTGAAATTTTACGCGACAGGTATTTGAAGATCATTACTTTTGATTGAAAAAATTCCACATATATTCATTGATATCAAGTTCCTTCGATGTAGGTCCGATCGGCAGGCCTATGTTGAAGTCATCCGCTCCTGGCCAGGTGTGGCCCCCGTCTTCGATCGTGATCAATGTCAGGATTCGATCTGTATTTTTTGTTTCCAAAATCGTTATCGATTTTCCATTTTCTGTTTTTCTGTCTGTATAAAGAGGTTTAATTTTTTCAATAGTAAAGAGGTTCGTTTTCCAAAAACTATAGGTATCCAGAGCAGAAAAATAGCCACCTTTTTTTCCATCATATTTGACAATCTGATCTGCCTTTCCGTTCACCATCAGGACAGAAATCGGGTTTTCCGGCTTATGGTGGTAGGCTACCGAATCGGGAAGATTTGCCCCGATGCTTGCGATTGCAGAAAACCGATGTGGCAGTTCCGATGCAATCCTATGGCAGAAAAATCCTCCACGCGACAGTCCGGTAGCAAAAACTTTATTCTTTATAATGTTATGTTCCTTTTCGATATGCGAGAGAAGGCTGTCCACGAAACCTATATCGTCAGTCCCGTCTTTGTAGGACATTCCATAACCTACATTCCAATCTTCGTTTACTCCCTTTGGATAGACAACGATAAATCCATGCCTATCAGCCGTTCTGTTCATACCTGTATAGAGCATCTGCTCGGCAGGCGTCATTCCTCCTCCATGAAAATTGAAGACTACCGGGTAAGATTTGTCAACGGAATAATCTTTCGGAGTATAAATAATGTATTTCCTGTTAACTCCATTGACCAAGATGCTTTTTGTTTGGCCAAACACGAAAATCGGTATACAAACAAGTAAAAGGAAAATAATATTTTTAATCATATTGGAAGATTTCTACTATTTTGGATGATAGTCTTTGGTTCTTTCTTTTTATCCTTTTCGAGAGGATGGGTTTCAAAATTATCCATACAAAGCTTATAAGGGTCAATAAAAGTGTTGATGAAAGCATAACGCCGGCAGGAGATTTAAACATTGAATCTAAAAAATGTAGATAAACCGAAATAAGAAAGAATGTGGTTACAATACAGAACATCATCAGGTCACGTTGCCCTTGCTTCAAATAGATATCCGGAAGAGTCCGTATAAAATCGGTACTGTTCGACAGATATTCTTTCCGTTCTCCGGTAATCCTGCCCCAGGAATATCCGAACAGATGAACCGAAATCACGAGCAGGATGATTTCTGAAATGCTTTTATAAACGCTGTTCAATTCATCTGTATGTATAACGTAGGCAAAGCATATTGCCGAAAAAAATATAGCGGCAATGAACCAAAGGAGAATAGCCATCCTTTTCCTTTTTCTCCATTGTTGCAGGGTTTGGCTAAATTCATTGAACGATTCGTCCGCGTCCACCTCCAATGATTGCCAGGTTTTTTTTAAGTCCAAAAAATTATTCATCTTCCTTCATTTTTTTTGATAGTACTTCTTTTATTCTATGGATACGAACCCGTACGTTGGAGTGGCTCAGTCCTAATATTTCAGCGATTTTATCCTGCTTTAGATCTTCCAGATAAAAGCCGATGATCAGTCTGTCCATATCCGGAAGTTCAGCAATGCACCGGTGTAGCCTGACAAAGTTTGCGTCTTCCACACGGTGATCTGTTTCCTCATGATTTAAAAAACTATATTCACTACCAAGTTGTTTTTTCTTTTCATTCTCGATTTGTCTCAGGCATTTGTTACTTGCGATTCTGTAGATCCATCCGGCTATATTTTCTTGATGTTTGATCTCTTTCAGGTTGGTAAATACCGTAATAAAAGTATCCTGCATCACGTCCTTGGCCATTTCTGTATCATTGAAATAGCCAAAGCAAACCCTGAATATTTTACTAGAGTATTCTTTATATAGATGTTCGAATTCCATTACGATAGATTTCCATTATACTTTGATAAATACAGAACTACTCAAAATGTTACAGATTATTGAAAAAAATCCTAATCTGTTCTCTTTGTTGCTTAATTTCCAAATGGTCTTTTCACCCCACCCCCGAATTGCTTAGTATCTAATTTGAAAAAAAGCCATAAGCTGCTTTGACTTTAAATAGTATAGTTAGAAAAAGTCTCGATATTTCATGGTCCACCAGCTTTACAGATTTTTGAAATATATTGAATACAAATACTTGTTAAAAAACTGGTTAAAAAAAGGTCAGTCTCTGTACACTATGATATTATTTCGATATCCAAACCAACATACAGAAGACAAACTATTGATCCTACAAATCAAAATTAAATTCGAATTAGTGAACAGTCCCTCAGTGAGTCTCGTCGAACATTGTGCTATTCAAACGTATTCCGTATGGCACAGATATTCTCAAGTTATTCGGATTCAGAGTTTAAGGAACTTCTATTCGTGAATTTCAAAAGGCTGTCAGGGAACCCATTGATGGTAATCCAATAGCAAAAGTAAATCCTGACACCGAAGGGATAGGATACAGAACAAGGTCAGAAACCAGAAAATTGTTGGGGGGAATATTCCAACACTCACTATTGGGAAAAAGCTGGGATTTTGATTTCCCACAGAATAGGCCAAAAAGTATTCTATTGGATCGGACAATCCGGGAGGACCTATCAAAGGCAGGAAGGGAGGTTAAGGATGGGACGGATGGACAACATTCCGAACGCAATACCATCCAATATATCTGCATACCACGATATAAACGTATCCGAATATCTATTAATCCGTGTATGTACATACATATGTATTTATGTATCCGGATATGATCTATACCAATGTATGGATATATAGTTATATGCTTATCCAGATATAAGTTAGGATATACCATTGGCAGGTTAATTAGCTCGGCCAATAACCTAACAACATACCCCTCTACTCTTTTCGAGAGACAAAAACGGCCATGCTATTCCTTCATTCTTCCAATCCCCATTTGTTTGGAGAATGAGGATCTTGGACGTAAGAAGCCTTTTAACAATAGTAATGGAACTTTAGAAATATGGAAATAGGAGGGAATTCCAATTTTGAAAGTGTCAATAAAATGGCTATTGTTATTCCAGGAAATCATTATCAATTTATCAATATCCCTAAAACTAATGGATTTATTGAGTATACCAGTTCTAGAAAGGTTTTAGATATTTACATTTAGGAGGATTTTTAATTTGAATTGCTTAAAACACAGGGTTGTTCCGAAAAACAACTGCAGGAACATTTTATATTAAAGAATTATACCTTTTACTGGGATGCAGCCCTGATCAATGAATATCAATAAAGTTTAATCGAGGAATTGTTGAATCATTCCTATCAATCAGAATTTGCCAAACAGTTTATTAGAACAAAGGCATTAGAATTGATCATTACTGTTTTTGCTGGTGCGAGCAATCAGCTGACCGTTAAAAAATGGTCTCAGCATGATGTGGAAACTATTCTTAGTATAAGTAGGTATTTAAATGAACATTTTCATGAGGATTACATTTAAAAACAATAATGCGTAAATTTGGAATCAATGAATATAAATTGAAAAATGCGTTCAAGGATATATTTGGCGATACGGTTTTCAGCTAAATCCGAAAGCAAAAATTAAAGCGTGCAAAATATCTTCTTTTAAACTCTGAATTAGAAATCAAGGAGATTGCTTTCTTGACCGGTTTTAAATATTCGCATCATTTCTCCAAGGTGTATTTTGTATATTTTCATATGAAGCCGCAAGAAGTGCGAATTCATCAGTCTTGTTAACAATTCTTTTCTAGCCACTGGCATATTTTCCATAGGGCAGCTTTCGAATTAAAAACGTAATACCTATGGAAACTATGATCGTGCTGATGGTTGCTAGAGGGATAACCCAAGCTGTGCTGAAAAATTTGGAAATCAGTGGATGCAAGAAGTTTAACGGAATAATATGGCAAAGGTAAATCCCAAAGCTATATTTGTCAATTGTTGCTATCCAAGCTGGAACTTGAAGATTCTGGGTCCATTCCTTAACCCAAAGAAAGAGTGATCCGGCGGCGATGGTAGTGGTTACAAAAACATAATTATAAAAGAAGGGATCCAGCCTTTTAGCTCCTTGGTTAAGGATGTTCGTGCCGACGGCGCCGATGACAACCATCAATAAATAAAGAAAAGCAAATACAAACCAGCTCTTTTTAAAATCAAAGTTTTTAACGCTTAAGTAGTATCCCAAAACCAAGTAACCAACATAACCCGAAAAAAAGGTCAGATCAAATTTGGGCATGACTTTGTACAATGATTTATTGCTGAAGCACATCGATAATAACCACAGAACCAAAAACACTTCCATTTCACTGGTGGAAGATCGTATCAGTAATTTTCTTAGAAAGGGGATCGCCAGGTAAAGCCCTATGATCATATATAGATACCATAGGTGGGCATTGGCTCCATGTAGAATCTTATCAAAACTAATGGACCATATTTTTTCTGTGGATAGTGACTCAAAATTGGTATACCGGTAGAAATAATAGATCAAGTAGACAAGGGTCCAGAAGGCAAAAGGATAAAGTAACTTCGGAATACGTTTTTTGTAGAAAGTCCAGGTGTCTTCATCCTTAGGGATCAGCAAAAACCCGGAAATGATAATAAAAATAGGTACAGAACATCTGGTGGCAGCATTGATCCAATTGGCGTAATTCCAATCAAATCCCGCTGTATTGATCCGGTAAAGAAAGCCTGTCGAGGCATGTATCAAAACTACAAAGATAGTTGCAATAACACGTAGATAGATCAAGTAGTTGTTTTTCTCTGTCATGCCCTTAATTTCCGAAAATATAATTGAATCCAATGAGAATCCGCAAATTTGAAAAACATTATTTTAAATGATCGGTTTATGCGTATTATTTCAAGATTGCGATCATGCCTTTCTTGTTTAAAGCTAAGAAAAACTAAAATCAACACCATTTATTGGATAGAAGGGGCTATTAATCCTGTTTTAATTGTATTAACTAATAGGAAACAACTCATTTAATCGTGGTCATCTACTTTATTTGGGTTTGGAGGCAGGGGATTAGTGTCCTTTTCTGGCCTTTTTCCTGTATTGTCTTCCACGTTGGTTTTCTTTTCGTCTGGAGTAGGGTATTTCTTGTTTTTCTCCGTTTCCTTTATTTGTTCTGTTCCTCTGTATGGGGCTTTTTCCTGTTTGCTCATAATCGTTTTTCTTTTTAGAACAAAAGGGGGAAGGGAAAGTTCTGCTAATTGCCAAATTGGCTTTAAATGCAATCACCAAATAAAAATAGCGACCCCCGAGCGTCGCTATTTTTATATTTAATTGGTGATTTCCATTCGGAGTTCCTCTTGCATGAGGATTGTTTTTTTGTTGATGGTATATTCATAACTCAATAGAAAAACATGGAATTTTCTTCCATAGATCTCCTCTAAAGTATAGGTGTTTGGATATCTGCTGTCCCCATCGAGCTGTTTGATCTGAAGATCTTTAAAGGGTTTGATGGTTACTTTTTTATCTTCGTCCACCTCTAAAACCATGGAAGTTTTATTGATGTGCTCCAGATTGTTTTCAAAGGCTTCCGTTCCGGTAATTAATCTTACGGTGTTTTTGGCTAGAGGGAACATTTTTTTGTTTCCTGCAGTGACTATTTCATTTGCAGCTCCGGTCATGGTGTAAAGGGAGTTCGTCGCCTGAGATGCATAATCATTCCTTATCTGGATCTGGTAAAGAATAGTGCTCTTTAGTGTGTTAAGTTCCACTCCAGGGGTTTCCGTGGCTTTTAGGGAAATAAAATAAGTCGAATCAGGAGAAAGACCATCAGCACGTAATTTAACCATGGTCCTTCCTGTGCGTTCGCCAGCATTGATCTGGATCTTATAATCTTCGATCACATACTTGTCGCGAGGAAGAAGCTTTGCATAGAGTTTTTCATCCGCATCATAAAGTGCCCTATTGTATTTATCCAAGGCAGCTTGGTCTTCCTCCAATTGGATGACCATATTGCTTGCCGGAACATCTGTACCGCCAGAGGAAGCTGCGATATACCCGGTATATTCCTCACCGGTTAAAGGGACTACTTCCTGAAAAGTATTATGGTAACTGCTGCTGATCAAGGCCACCACATTTTTATACATTTCCTTTTCAAAAATCTCGTTGTCCTTGCATGAAGTCAGCACCAAGGGAAGTGCCAACATCGCTATATATTTACGTTTCATGTTGCTCTATTTTAAATTTCCTAATAACCTGGGTTTTGATCCAAAGAAGGCAATCTTCTCATTTCCGTACGTGGAATCGGAACCCAAACCAGTTTTTTGTCTACTACACGGGTTAAGAAAGAGGAAGTACCAGGGATTACGCGTTGGTAATAGGTTTCCTTCGTAGCACCATCCGGGTTCATTCCGCGGATCGGTTCACGTTCGGTTTCTTCCATGATTCCCCAGCGACGAACATCGTAATAGCGTCTATTTTCCCAAAGGAATTCTACCATACGCTCGCGTTCAATCTGTTTCTGCATTTCAGCTCTGCTTCCGGTTTGTGCACTGGTCAATCCTGGAAGTCCAGCTCTATAACGAACCTGGTTGAATGCTTTCTGAATCTCTTCCGCATCACGACTGATAGTATAGGTTTTATCGCCCAATTGGACCGAATGACTACCCGTGATGTTATTCAACGCTTCGGCATAGGATAACAGGATTTCGGCATACCGGATAATGGAGTATGCTTTTTTGATCCTACGTGCGCCCGTACCTTGAAATGCATCCATAGGGTGGTTGTATTTCTTGATCACATAACCTGTGATCGGATAGTTGGGTGAAGTGGCAGTAACTCCGCCACGACCATCTGCATCTTGGTAATAATATTTCGCAGTATAATTGTTCAAGGTCGTACTTGATCCTGCTTGCCAAACGGCTTCATTGAAACCCACGGATGCATAGAAACGCATTTCGCGATTGTTGTACATGTTGTAAACACCAGAATTCAACGGATAACCCGAGAATCTTTTAGGAGATGTGGTAAAACCTGTCTCTGAATAATAGCCATCTACCGAAGCTTCTTCTTTCGTGCGGCCATCATCCATTAAATAAGCATCAACTACCTTTTGGGTAACACAGAACCTACCCCAACCGCCTAAGGAAGGTGGAAAGGAACCTAAATTGATATAGGCATTCAGGTATTCTGTGTTTCTTCCCCAGATAACCTCCGGATTGATTCCAGGTACTGCTTCTCCGGTAAAGATATCCGAGTAGGATTTGAAGGCATCAATACCACCTGCTCCATTCGGGAAGGCACTATAGAAGTTGGGGTCGGAAGTGACATTTTTTGGTAACTCAGGCGTATTTGCATCAGCAACAACGGTATAGAGTTTGTATTTCCCCATTTCCATCACGCGTTTGGCGGCTGCAGCGGCTACCGCCCATCGTTTCTCATCATATTGTTGGGAAACATAATGTACATTATCTGTTTTACGTGTCCAGTTTCCAAAATAGGAATTGGCTACTGGTCCACCATTGAACAATGGAGATGCATGGATCAATCTCAAGCGAGCGACCAAAGCATAGGCAGCACCCTGGCTCGGGCGACCGAAATCCAGAATGGAGATTTCCTTCGGCATCAATTGGGCTGCTTTCTCAAATTCCGCACAGGTGTATTCCATGGTCTCATCATAGGTTGCTCTAGGGCGGTCGTAATATTCGATCGGCTCATTCGTGTTAACCACCTCATCGCCCAATAAAATGGCCGGACCGTAATCCACTATGATGTTATAATAAGCATAAGCTCGGATAAAGCGGGTATATCCCTCGATACGTAATCGATCGGCATTCGTTAGATCTCTTGGTACATCCAGATTGGCCAAGATACTATTTGCTTTACGGATGATCTTGTAATAGCGATTCCACTGATTCAAGTTGTAATCGTTGGCTCCAGCACCTGCTCCGTAATAATCTGGCGTGATGTTCCCAGTTACAAAATCCATCCCGTAATACACGTTGGTGGTTCCGGTTCCGGTCAATCCATTGAATCCTTCATCGGTTGCCATTGGTCCAGGAGTGAAGCCAAACCTTACGGTATTGGATTCATCTGGGAACATCGATGCTGCACCCCACATGTAGGCCTCTATATTACGGGTGTTACTGAAGGCAGAATCAATATTGAATTCGTCATCGAAATAATTGTCGATATTTAGATAGTCTTTACAAGAGCTGCTCATGAATACCGTAGTAACCAAAAGCCCTGCTTGCACGATCCTTTTTATGAGTTGTTTTTTCATTGTCTTTACGGTTAAGGATTAGAAGTTCAAGTACAACTGTACAGAATAAGTAGATGGAATTGGATATTTACGGCCATTCCATGCGGCTTGCTCAGGATCAAAAATTTTGACCTTATCCCAAACGTACAGGTTGTTTCCTACAAATTGGATGTCCATTGAAGATACCCCGATACGCTTCATGAAATTCGGATTCACATTGTAGTTCAAGGTGATTTCTTCCAAACGGATATAGCGGGAATCACCTTGCCAGAAATTGGAGATCTGGCTGTTGTTCTGGTTATTTCCGTATTGTAAACGTGGGAATCTTGCATTCGGATTTTCAGCCAAGGAAGGATCGATGCCATTTGCTATGGCATAGTCCATCGGGATCCAACGGTTTGCGGGATCAGCGGCAATATCCAGTACATTCCCTAGGTTCCCTTCAAAGAACGGCATATAACCCATTCCATTGGTTTCCCAAACATTATTCACTTGCATACGCTGTCCTACATAGAAGAAATTCGTCCTTCCAGTCCCTTTGAACAATACACCTAAGGTTAGGGCCTTATAGCGGAATTCTCCTCCGAAACCAAACATCGTTAATGGATAGTTACTGTGGGTTAAAGGAACCATATCCAATTTATCGATCGTACCGTCACCATTTACATCTTTGTATTTGATGTCGCCAGGAAGTACGGTGCCAAAGGTTTGTTTAGGGCTATATTTGATGTCCTCCTCGTTCTTGAACAATCCCAAGGCTTGATAACCCCGAATGGAGTTGTATGGAAAGCCATTGAATTCTAAATATGGATATTCTAAATAAGCCTGCTCCCAGTTTTGAACAACGTTTTTAGAATAGGTGAAATTACCTCTTAAGGTGATTCCAAAATCTTTGGACAGGTTGGTGGTGTAACTCAAGTTTCCATCGATACCCGAACTCTTCATGCGGCCTACATTGGCAAATGGATTCGAAATTACCCCTACATATTCAGGAACCTGAACCCGTTGTTGGAAAATACCATTCCGCTGATCGCTAAAGAAATCGATTACAAAGTCGATTTTATTGTTGAAGAGCTTTCCTTCAAAACCAATGTTAGACTTTACGGCTCTTTCCCAGGCCAAATTATCTGCTCCAATACGGGTTTCCATAATGGTTTCAATGCCTCCAACCCCCCATACATCATCATCTTTAACATCCACTTTCGTCAAATAAGGGAATCGAATGCTGGATATACGGTCATTACCCACGGAACCGTAGGATGCCCTGATCTTGAAGTAGTTCAACCAAGGAGCTGATTCCTGCATGAATTTATAGCTTGTAGGAACCCATCCTAAAGCAACTGATGGGAAAAATCCATATTGTCTGCCCGGCTGGAAGTTTTCAGACCCTGTGTACCCAAAGTTCACATCCAATAGATAGGTGTCACGGAATCCGTAGGTCAATCGGCTGGATACCCCTTGATAGCGCAAAGGAATCGCCTCTAAGTTGCCTGTTGCATCAACGGTATTCTTCGCATCACTGATGTAGTAGTATACCAGAGCGGAAGTTCGGTGATCCGTTCCAAATTGCTGGTCGTAATTAAGGACCGATTCCAAGTGGAACTTACGGTATTGGCTGATGCCTTTGGTATAAGTAGCCTTTTGCTCCTGTACCACTTCTTGCATCACCAATGAACCATCAGCTGCACGGCTCAATGCTTTATGTAATGCCGGTTGTACCCTTCTTCTTTCATTAAAGAAACTGTGGATATCGTAAGCTCCTTGTGCGCGGAATTTCAAACCTTTCACCAAAGGGCTCAAGTCTTGGTTCAACGCTAATGTAACTTTTCCTTTAAAGGCTTGATCGGATGCTCTACCCGTGCGGTTGATCATCACATAAGGCGATGAACGGTCGTCGCCTCCGATTCCCGGAAGCATGCCGTTCGAATATTGTGTAGGAATGGATAATGGAGTCAATCTGGATTGTGTTCTCCAGATGTATTCCGTATTGGCTACACCAGGTTGATCTAATTTGGATAGGAAACCATCGGATCCCAAGAAGACTTTCGTGGTCTTGGTCAGGTTCAGATCCAGGTTGATGCGATAGTTATACGTGTCAAATCCTACATTCGAACTATATACACTATTCTTGTCTACCTTATAAGCAGCAGTTTCACTCTTACCTCCCAAACTTAAGAAGTAGCGAGCTACCTCTGAACCACCTCTACCGGAAACATAATAACTCTGTCTCCAATAGTTTTTGTTCAGGATTTCATTTTGCCAATTCACATTCGGATACATATCTGGGTCTAATCCATCCCGGATGATCCCCATTTCTGTTTGATCGTACAATGGGCTTTGTCCGCGAACGGCAGTTGCTTCATTCGCTAATTGCGCATATTCATAAGCACCTAAGTAATTAGGTAATTTATTCAGGACCGATAAGGTAGAGTTGGCTCTGGCCGTGATCTGGATCCGGTCTACCAACCCCCTTTTCGTGGTTACCAATACTACACCATTTGCACCCCTTACCCCGTAAACTGCAGTGGCTGAAGCATCTTTTAGGATGGAAAAGCTTTCCACATCGGCAGGGTCAATGGTGTTCAGGTCACCTTCTAGACCGTCGATCAATACCAGGGCGCTACTATTAGCACCGAATGTACCGATACCACGAACCCAGAATTCGGAAATGTTTTTCCCCGGTTCACCGCTTGACTGCAAAGAGATAACCCCAGCAGCACGACCACCCAATAGATTGGCCATGGAAGGAGCCGGTGTCTGTAGCGATTTCACATCTACGGTGGTGATAGCTCCCACAGAGCTAATCTTACGCTGGGTATTTCCAAGTCCAACCACGATGACCTCATCGATGTCGGCACTTTTCTCAGCGATTTGAATGCGTAGGGCTGTCGTAGATTCCACAGCAACATGTTCTACATTCTCATATCCCGTATGACTGAATACAATCTTATCCCCATATATCGCTTGGATGCTAAACTTACCATCAGCATCGGTAGATGTTCCTGCAGATGGGCGGTCTTTGATAAAAATTGTTACACTTGGCATGGGGTTGCCCTGTTCATTAACCACTGTTCCAGCAATGGTCAATTCTTTTGTTTCCTGTGCGTATGCCGAAGGAAAAGTAAGGCATAGAAACAGCAAACAGATCGTTTGAAATATCTTCATTTTAATTTAAGCTAGTATAAATTTGTTGGAAAGGTTGATTTGCCTAATTATTCGATCACCAGTTTTCGGATGCGCGCATTACTCCAGTCTGCGATATAAATATCGCCCTGTTCGTTTACTGCAACGCCCCAAGGTTGATTGAACATGGATTCTACGGGTCCACCATCTTTGTAGCCAGCAGTTCCAGGTTGCCCGGCAACTGTAGTTACGATGTTGTCCGCAGATACCATACGAATACAATGGTTTCCATAATCGGCAACAAACATATTCCCATCGTTATCAAATTTGATGTCCTTTGGAAAATTGAATAGGGCATCAGCAATTGGGCCATCACGGAAACCGCTTCCTCCAGGCGCATTCATTCTTTTAAAACCTCCTGAACCATTCGGGTCGCGTAGGTCTAATACTGATATCCCCTGTCTAAATTCCGTTGGAGAGGCATTGGAGTGTAAAGTGATGTATAATAACCATGGTTTTTTAGGGTTGATCGCCTGTCCATACTGAGATCCATATGGACCTTGATGAACGATTTTTGCTTCCATTGTTTCCGGATTGATTTTTGCGATCTTCCCATCGCGGTACCGGGTGTATAAGTGACCATCATAAGGGCAGAAGGTCACGAAGTTCTTATAACGATCTGCATCCACAATGGAGTTAAGATCTGCAGTGGAATATTTCACGTTACGTTGTCGAGGGTACCAAGCCTCCCGCGGATCGAAAGTAAAGATTACCTCTTTAGTGGACTCATGGGCAGCTGTAAGCATACCTGTCGCACGGTCTACTGTCAATCCATTTGCATAAAGGATCCGGGTAGACGATTCTGCTTCGATCAATGGCGTTACGATGTTCTCCTTTTCATTGATACGTGCCACACCGAATGTTGCTGGTGAACCACCATCACGCCAGGACATGAAAATATTCCCTTCAGCATCCAGTTCCAGGTACTTTCCATAAACTTCTGCCTCAGAAAGCACTCCTGGTTTGAAGTTTTTCTTTCCATTTCCCGTTACTGTACTGACTTGGGCTTGCGTATGGTAGACAAAACTGTTCTCATACACCATGGAATCTTGGCCAATGACCACAGATATTTTCGGGTCCTCTCCAGGTAAACGCGGAACAATAGCATAGATTCGTTCGCCGCTACTGGAAACTACCGATGCCAAGGCATTATTGAAATAAACTTTGATTTTTGATGGATCAGAACCGAAGTTTTCCCCATCTAAGAGAATCTTGGTCCTTGCCCCCCCTTCTAAAGGGAAGAATGATTTTAGCAAGATTGGTTTGCTGGGATCATGATCACTCTTTTTGAGTGTCTCCTCGTCTTTACAGCCTGTGAAAAGCAATAAGGAGCACAGGGAGACTGTTAATACAGGTAGAAGTTTCATAATTTGGTCAGTTAATAAGTAAGTAAACAATTCATTTCGCTTATAGTTTATGTTATTCATATTTCTGTATAAAAAGAAACACAATGTAAGGTATGTTAACATCGAAAACGGGTCAGAAAGCCGTTTTTGGTTTCTTAAAATACTTCGCAAAGCTATTGAATCCCCCTCTAAAGGGTATTTAGGTTTTATTATGTTTATATTAAAGTTATATTAAATATTTTAAAAAACGTTAATTTTATTTTAATATTTATCAATTTTTTGACATAAACACGGAAATAATTAAGAAAAGGAAAGAAAAATAAAGGCTTAGGATAAGAATAAATCGAAGGAGGTCATTTCACGATAAAAAATGCCGGAAGCTTATGGAATTTGGCAAAAATTAACCAACTTAGGTGGTTGCACAACATAATTTTGGGGACCAGACCTTATATAGACCAATAATGAGGGAAAATATGCAGTATAAGCTTATGTGGGAAAGAATACGTTCTGGAGAAGAAGAGGCGTATTTTGATCTCTATGCAAAACTGTACCCCGAATTGGTTCGATTTGCCATTAAAACTTTCGGTGATTCGGAACTGGCCTATGATGCCACAGATGATGTTTTTCTCTCTATCTGGGAGCGAAGAGATCACCTGGTTCGGGTGGAGAACGTTCCATCCTACCTGATTACCATCCTGAAAAGAAAGATTATCCGTTTATTGGAACGCCGGGAGAAACTTTCCAATGCCGTTAAATTATTGGTCGAGCAGGATGAGTGGACAGAAATGCCCTACGATGAATTTATTATTCGGGTACAATCGGATGAAATCGTACAATTAAAATTGAAAGCTGCCCTCGCTAAGCTCACCTTTCGACAAAAGCAGGTTGTTCAATTAAAGTTTTTTGAGAATCTGGGCTATGAAAAGATTGCTGAAATAACGAATATGTCCGTCAAGACCTGTTATAATACCTTGTATGATGCCCTAAAGATCATGCGACAGAAATTCTATGACTATTGATGTTCTAAAATCCAGTTTTTTAATAAGTTAAGTGCCTGATATTCAGTTATGATAAAAAAACTTTAAATTTCTCTTAGGCAATACGATGCTTTTCCGGTACTATATAGTAAACGCCTAAAGAATGAAAGAACATAAATTTGTGGAGATCGAAGATTTCTTGATAGATCCTACTTTCCAGCAGTATTGTGGAGAAGAGAATGATCTTAGCATTCAATATTGGGAAAATTACCTGAAGAACAATCCCCACCAAGCGGAAACCATAGATAGGGCCAAACGCCTTTATCAGATATTAAGTGCCAACCGTAGACCAATCCAAAAACAGCTTCTTCAATTTAAGCAAACAGTAACAGATAAAACCACATATCAAAAACCGACACCAATCATTAACTATTGGAAATGGGCATCCATAGCTGCTGTTCTCCTAGCGGTATTAAGTGTTGGTTATTATTTTCTAAATCTGGAAAAAGATGGGACAGTTTCTACTGCAGTCGTATTTAGTCAGCAAAACCTCAGCACTAAGAAAGGAGAGAAAAAGGAATTTACATTGCCCGATGGAACGGTTGTTAAATTAAATTCAGCGAGCCAATTGCAGCTTTCCGAAGATTTCAATCAACATGAACGTCGGGTAAAATTAATTGGTGAAGGTTTTTTTGAGGTGAAGAAGGATGCCGAAAAACCATTTTTGGTGGAAACGGAAGATTTTGATATTAAGGTATTAGGTACTGTATTCAATGTGAAAACCTATCCAGAAGCCAGTGAATCCGAAGCTTTTCTGTTGGAAGGGTTGATTGAGATGCACAGTAAAGGTAAAAATGGCAATGCCATTTTGATCAGACCGAATCAAAGGGTATCCATCCAGCGGTCCTCCAAGTTAATTCCGATGGAAGAGCAAAAGTTATCTTCCCCAAAACAGCAAGCTGCAAAAGAGATCGTCATCCATGAACTGGAGGAAGATCTTGCTGCGGAGGAGATCAACGACATTGCCTGGAAGAACGGGCGATTGGTGATGTCCGATCAAGATTTTGAAGAGGTAAAATATATGTTGGAAAGATGGTATGATGTGGAAATTGAATTGGCTGGTGAGAAAATCAAAGACTATCGTTTCACCGCCACCTTCAGCAACGAAAGTATTCGGGAAGCTTTAAAAGCATTGCAAGATGTTCAACCTTTTAATTTCAAGATTTATGGTAAGAAAATAACTATTTCAGAAAACTAAGAAAGGATAGTGCGCTAACACTATCCTTTGAATCGATTAAAGTAGGCAGCCACATCTGACCATGTTTCTGCCAAGTATAAAATTAACCAAGTACTAAAATATGATTAAAAATGACTTGTTGCAAGTGCATTCTAACCGGCACTTGTACTTTAGATTCATTATCCGAATGAAACTAACCTTGATTATGATTTTATTGTTTCTGCTCAATGTGAAAGGGAATGTATATTCCCAGCAGAAAGTAACCCTCGATGTACAGAAAACAAAACTGAGCCGAATCCTCAAATTAATTGAGGATCAGAGCGACTATTACTTCGTTTTCAACCCGGGAATTAAGAATTTCTCCAAAGAAATGAGCCTTTCCGTGGAAAATGAACTGGTGTTGGACCTGCTGCCTAAACTGTTCAAAAAGAATGGATTGTCTTTCAGTGTCTCCGAATCGGGTTTGGTAGTTGTCAATCAGCAAAAAATGCAGACGGTAAAGGGTTTGGTAACAGATCTGGAAGGTCATCCATTGGCTGGAGCAACCATCCGCCTGAAAGGATCTTCCATTGCAAAAGCAACGGACCTGAACGGACAGTTTGAAATGGAGGCTACTTCAGGAGCTGTTTTGGTGATTTCCTATACCGGATTTACCTCTAAAGAGATTACCCTGGGTGCTGAGACCATCTTAAAAATTGAATTGGTTCCAGATCAGATGATGTTGAACGAAGTGGTGGTGACGGCATTGGGTATCACCCGCGAGAAAAGAACATTGGGTTATTCTGTAACCCAGGTAAACGGGGAAAGCCTGACCCAAGCTCGTGAAAACAACGTGGCAAACGCCTTGGTTGGTAAAGTTGCGGGATTGGATGTTACCTCTACCGCTGGTGGAGTGGGCTCGGCGACCAGTGTGATCATCCGGGGCGCATCCAGTTTAAGCCAAACCAATCAACCCTTATATGTAATCAATGGAGTGCCTATGGAGAATTCTCCATCCGGCATCATCAATACCAACCCGAATGGAAATAAAGGTAGCCAATGGGATAATGCACCGGATATGGGAGATGCCATCGGGAATATCAACCCCGATGATATTGAAAGCATTTCTGTACTGAAAGGCGCAGCGGCATCCGCATTATATGGCTCACGCGCAAAAGCGGGGGTAATTTTGATCACCACCAAGTCCGGCAAAGGATCTGGCATCGAGTTCAGCAGTAACTTCGTTCTGGAGCAAGTGATGGACCGCACAGATTGGCAATATGTGTATGGCCAGGGAACCAATGGAGAAAAACCGGCGGATGGCGCAGCAGCAGCCCAAGTTGGCGGATCAAGTTGGGGAGCCAGACTGGATGGCTCCAGTGTCCCGCAGTTTGATGGTATTTCCAGACCCTACATCGCCCAAAAAGACAATATTGAAAATTTCTATGCCAATGGGCATACCTGGACCAATTCATTGGCCCTGAATAAATCATTCGAAGGTGGAGCCTTGCGATTGTCCATTAGTGACCTGAGGAATAAATCCATCATGCCAAATTCAGGCTTGGATAGACAATCCTATAGTTTGACCGGCACGTTTGAACCCATCAACCGATTGAAGATAGATGCTCGGGCCAACTATATCATCGAAGATGCCAAAAACCGCCCGATGCTTTCCGATGGGGCAGGTAGTGCCAATTATAATGCGGTATTTTTACCAACCAGCGTGGATATCCGCGATCTAAAACCTTGGAAAACCGATGCAGGACAAGAAATACCTTACAATAAAGGAAACCCTTGGGATACCAATCCCTATTTCGCGGCCTATGAGATCGTGAATAATACCGACAGAAACCGTCTGATCAGTTCCCTTTCTGCCCGTTATACCCTGGATAATGGACTGTTCATCCAAGGACGTGCAGGACAGGACTACTATACCAACAGTTACTTTAGTGTGTTCCCGGAAGGATTGGCCTATTCGGCGCCGAACAATCTTGTGGCGCAAAAGATGCGTTTCTCCGATGTCAATGCGGATATGTTGATCGGTAAATCCTTCTCCTTGGCAGAAGATTTTGGCTTAACACCGAATATAGGTGCGAGTTACCGCAATACCAAATCAGACATCACCACCAACCAAGGTACGCGTTTCTTGGTTCCAGGTGTACATACCATTGTAGGCTTAAAGAATAAATCGGTTGCCTATGCAGAATCCGAGCAGGAAATGCAATCCGTATATGGTACGATGGAATTGGCCTATAAAGATTACCTGTATTTAACAGGAAGTGTCCGGTCTGATTGGTTCTCTACCTTGGCTGCCCCTGGGTTGAACAATAAACTGAACGTGGTTTACCCATCGTTAAGTGGATCATTTGTATTCTCCGAATTATTGGAGTCCAGCTCGATCAGTTTTGGGAAACTTCGTGCGGGATATGCGGTGGTAGGTCAAGCTACAGACCCTTATCAAACCGCGTTGACCTATAATTTCAAAAGCGAATCTTTAAATGGAGCGCCTCTAGGTCAGATCTCTTATGATTATATCCCAAATTCCAGTTTAAAACCTTCCAAAGCATCAGAGCTGGAGATCGGAACGGATATTCGTTTCTTTAATGATCGGTTAAGTCTGGACTTGACCTGGTATAAAAAACGCTCTGAAGATGAGATTATCCGGGTCACCATCCCTACTTCTGTGGGCTATGCCCAATCCGTTTTGAATTCCGGATCCATCGAAAACAAAGGTGTTGAAGCATTGATTACGGGGACTCCTATTAAGAACGACCAATTTTCGTGGACCAGTTCCTTGAACATGACCTTCAATGATAATAAAGTGATCTCTTTGGCAGATGGTTTGGATGAACAATTGGTAGCCACCTCCCGCTCAGGGGTTGGGTTCCTAAAGAATATTCCAGGAATGGCCATGGGACAGATCGTCGCCTTTGATTATGCTTATGATGATCAAGGACAGATCGTGAAAAATGCTGATGGAACGCCAAAACAGGGCGATTTGAAGGCTTTTGGGTCTGCCTATAACAAGTGGTTTGCCGGCTGGAACAATGAATTCAGTTATAAAAATATAAACCTTGGATTTTTGATCGATGGTAAATTCGGAGGCAAATTATTCTCCGGAACAGATTACTTGGGTTATATCAAGGGATTGCACAAAGCAACCCTGGAAAACAGGGAAGAATTGGGCAACCTTGCACCAAAATTCTATGAGAATACCGCCAATAATGCTTCCCATTTATTTGTCAATGATGCTAGTTTCATCAAATTTAGGCAATTGACCTTAGGGTATAGTTTTCCTGGAAAGTTGTTCAATGACCGGATCAAAGCATTGAATGTTAGTTTCGTGGGTAGGAACCTGTTTATTCTGATGAAGAAAACAGACAATATCGACCCTGAATCGAGTTACAATGCTACTTTCCCTGGTCTTGAACTCGGAGGGATGCCTCCGGCAAGAACCTTCGGCCTTAACCTCAATGTTAAATTTTAATTCCTGAATGAAAATGAAAACGAAATCACTAAAAATAATGGGCCTAATCCTAGTTACAGGTGCAGCAATATTCCAGAGCTGTACGAAGGATTTTGAACAGATAAATACGGACCCAGTGGCTTATGGTCCAACCAATTTCGATCCTAATTTTACCTTTAGCACCGCGCAATTGACCTATACCGGGAGTATAGATTTTGCCTACGAAACCTGGCGGGCAAACCTAATCTATGCCGGGACGATGATGCAGGGACTATCTTCGGTGGTGAGTTATTGGGCAGGCGATAAATACCTCAATACCCCTTGGTATACTTCCGCTTATTGGGAAAGAGCTTATGCCGAGCAGGTCAAGCCCATAGTCGATGTGGTGGAAGTCACCAAGACCAATCCAAAATATAAAAACCTACATCAGGTTGCGCGTATCTGGAAGGCGTTGGTCTTTGCCCGTTTGACAGATCTATATGGAGATATTCCCTATTCAGAGGCTGGACAAGGCTACTACATGAAAAACTTGTCCACAAAGTATGATAAGCAACAGGATATCTATATGGATATGCTCAAGGAACTGGAAGATGCGGTTTCTAAATTGGATGCAGCAGCTGATCAGGTAAGTGGCGATGTAATCTATGATGGCAATCTAGATAAATGGAAGCGTTTTGGAAACTCGCTGATCCTACGATTGGCCATGCGATTGACCAAAGTGGATGAAGCGACAGCCAAGGCATATGCAACCAAGGTCATCGGAAAAACCTTACAGGGTAATGGGGAAAATGCTTTTTTAAAGCATGATGAATCCGGTGCCCGTGTTACCCAGAATAGAAATAGTCAGGTATTATTGGGTGATGGTGGGCAAGAGCATTATTACGTAAAATGGTCTGATACTTTTATCAATGCACTCAAAAGCAAAAACGACCCGCGTATCAATGTTGCTGTGAGCAAGTTATGGATGAGCGATGGGGTGAAAGAGATGAACCCGAATTATGTAAGCGATCCGGCACAACAAAAAGGAATGCCCAATGGTAAGGATTTGGGGAATAATCCAGCCTATCGAATTGGTTCACACCCTTCTTATACAACCATGCCAGATTACTCTTCCCCGCATCCGGGTATGATCAAAAGAAATGGAATAACGTTTATCCTGACCTATAGTGAATCGGAGCTCTTGTCTGCCGAAGCTTCCCAACGTTGGGGAATAGGTGCTGCGGCGAGCACCTACTATAAAAACGGCATAAAATCGGGAATTACCTTTCTCGGACAATATGATCCTGCCTTGGCGATTACCGATGCAGCGGCAGAAGCGTATGCCAATGCACATCCTTTAACCGAAGGACTAAAACAGATCGGCATACAATATTGGCTGCATCAAAATACAGCCTTAAATTTTTATGAATCATGGGCAAATTGGCGCAGGACTGGATTTCCAGAACTGGTTCCGATCGTGTACTCCACAAGCGATACACAGGGTCAGATCCCTAGACGCTTCCCTTATCCCGTTTCTGAAGCTGCAAACTCCAATGCAGAATATTACAAAGCCGCTGGAGCCGCCATTCCAGGAGGGGATAACCTGACCGGTAGGGTCTGGTGGGATAAACAATAGAATAAGTTTAATAGTATAGGTGAATTAGGCGTTTTTTCCTTCTGGGAAAGGCGCCTTTTTTGGGTTTATAAGCAATGGGTTGCCTAAGAGGCATCGTATTCCATCTACAAATAGCTAAAATTCTTACCAATTAACTTTATTGAGTTTCGGCAAAATGTTAATATTGATCATTATTTAACAGATCATTTATTGACTAAAACAATGAAAAAAGGAATGAAATCTGCAGTAGCTATGCTGTTTTTTGCTATCTGCACCTTACAGGTTCATGCTCAAATGCAAAAACCTGCCTCCAATCAAACAGTAAAATCAACCAACAATGCCGGAATAACTACAGAAAATGCTGCGGAATTAAAAGCGGCTGCTGCAAAGGCCAAAGAAGAAGCTAAGATGATTAAAGCTGCTGAAAAAGCGGAAAAGAAAAGAATCAAGGCGGAAAAGGATGCGTTGAAACGTTTAGAAAAGATAAAGAAGGAAGAGAAGAAAATAGCCAAAGCTAAGAGAGAGAAAGAAAAGGCTTTGAAAAATGTGGCTGATCTGGAGGAGAAATTAAGCAAAACCCACAAAAACATCGAGAAGATCGGAGAGAAATTGGAAAAATTAGACCGTAAAGGGGAAGTGCCTGATACGGAACAGGAGAAAGCGATGAACAAAATTTCGAAAGAAATGCTGAAGATCAAAAAATTAGAGCTTGAACTGGAAAAGGCCAGAAGGAAGGCCTATAAGCTTTAATTACTTAGTTGCTTTCTAAGTATCTGCAGCAGGCTGAGCACCATAATGCCCGATGCTAGAAACAGTCCTTCATGTGTGTAGGGATAGGCATGTCGAATCAGGCCGCCAATTCCCTGCAACATTAATAGGAATTCATTCAAAAAGATACCCAAAAGCAGTCCATAAATGCCGAGTTGAATATGTTTTCTGATCAGCAACAGACCTTTTTGAATGGCATAGGCCAAAATAAATAGCGAAATAATCACCAAAAGGACGAGGTGAAGATAGGCAATAACAATAGGCCTAAAACCATAAACCAATTGGCTTAAGGATGGGATGATGGAAACGGCCTGCAAGACCAATTTCATACAAACCGCTAAGGCCACACAAGTCCAAATTACCTGTACTTCTTTTCCGATACCTGCCTCTCCCGGCTTAGCTTTTACTTTTATGGCCCGAATTATAAAGGAAAGCCATAAGAACAGTTGTACAATAACAGTTACAATCAATAGCCCGTATAACCAAGCCGGAAAACCTTTCCACCATAATACGGAAAGAAAATAGGCCGGAACTACCGTTATACTATATATTAAGGCAAATCTTTCAGAGATGATGTTTTTTCCTGCTCTTTCGGAAAGCCACTGATTGATCAAGGCAAAACAGCCAAAGAAAAACCAGCCATTATACTGAAAATGTAAATAGAAATACACTGAGGCCAATTGTTTCAAGGGATCCAATTGATGGGTCACCTTCAGATAGACTAAAGCATAGGTACCTATCGAACTGAGTACATGAAACAGCAGGGCGGTTTTTACAAGAATAATGATCGGTTTTGTTAGGTTACTTGATCGAAGATCCTTCCAGAGCATATAACAAAATCCATAGGAAGCTAAGACTACCAAAAAGGAAAAGACAATTGAAAAGAAGGCATATCCTGTGATTGAAAAAGCAATCAACATACAGAAGGAACTTAACAGGTTAAGCCATAAAACAGACTGGTATTTTTTAGGAACCTTATCGGTGGATCCTAAGCCAAGTACAGCTAGAACCAAAAAAACCATCAATGCTTGAGAAACCCAACCCGCAAAAGCAAAATGGGAATGCGCATGCATGATGTTTTTCTGATCGATCCAAGGCAAGGGAAAAAGGAATTTCATGCGCATCATAAAACCCCACAATCCAACGATCAAAAAATTGAATACACACCATTGTATCCAATTTCTAAAACTCATATTTCCCAAAGCTTTTAACATACAAAGACTTTCCCCCGCACGATATTCAACTTTTCTTCCTTTTCCATGATTTTCATGGTTCTTATGATGGTTTCCACCCTTAAGCCGGTCATGTTGGCCAATTGCTGTCGGGTCAACATTAAGCGGTTGCATTCTGGGCAGATCAATCTCCTCTCCTCGTTCAACTTCTGTAATAATCCCGAGATGATTTCTTCTGGGCTATGGTTACAGATCAGTTTGGTAATAAAATGTTTAAATCGAAGGTCCTTAGCAATCTGTTTGGTAATCATAAGCTGAATACTTCCATGCTCATTTAATATCTCTAAAAATGCCGCTGTACTGATTTTTAATATAGTGCAGCTGCTATCTGCAATGGCGGTAACCACATGCACTCCTTCGTCAAGAATGGCCACCTCCCCAAAACCCTCATTGGCACAGACCATTTTGTGTAGGACTTCTTTTCCATCCTCCAAAAAGTTACTGATCCGAACTCGACCACTCTCCAATTGGTAGTAATAATTGGAAGGACTGTTCTCCCGATAAATAATCTCCCCAGCGGTCCATTTTTTGCTGCTGGCTCCTTTTTCGATTAATAGTTCCACTGGGATCATAAATATCTTATTAGGTAAAATTCATATTAAGACAAATTTATCCACAATATGTCGTTCCCCTACTGACTTTGGTCACCCCAAATAGTGATTAAAATCAATTTAATTTATAAGATATTGAAATAAAGACTATTGCGATATAAAAAATGAGATTTTGAAAGAAGCCGAAACCGTTTTATGATTCCACGCATAAAATCCTGGCGGAACTTGAGGATAACTTTGTGGAAAACAAAATACACAAACATTGTAAAAACAAAAACCAACGAAGCTATGAAAAAACTAATTGTATTCTGTTTGATGAGCTTGTTCATGTATGCATGTTCATCAAACAACAACGAGAAAAAAGAAGAGCGTACTTACGCCGAAGAGAGTGCTCCAGCAGCAAGTGATGCCAGTACATATGATCCACACCGAGGTGAAGGAAAGTTTGATAAAGTAGAAGTGGGCGAAAAACTGGACGTGTCTATGGCCAATGACGGAAAAGTGATTGCCGATCTGAAATGTGCTTCCTGCCATAAGATGACCGATGAGAAATTGGTAGGTCCAGGCTGGAAAGGCGTGTCAGAGCGTAGAAAACCAGAATGGATCATGAATTTCATCACGAATCCAGACGCCATGATCGATAAGGATCCGGAATTGCAGGCACAATTGGAAATATGTCTTGTGCGTATGCCTAATCAAAACCTGACCGATGATGATGCTCGCAAAATCTATGAATACATGCGCCAGAATGATGGTGTAAAATAATATCAAACGAGTGTTTTATTAACCTCAAAAATCATAAAACAATGGAATTAAAAAAATATTTATTAACAGGTTTAGCAGCCGCAACGCTGTTATCAACTTTCCAAGCCTGTAAGCCAAAAGGCGCAGGTGAAGCCGTGAGCGGTGGTGCTGCCGAGAAGGCATACGTAGCTCCTGGAAAATACGACGAATTCTACAATTTCGTTTCTGGAGGATTTAGTGGTCAGTTATCTGTCTACGGTTTGCCTTCAGGTAGATTACTTCGGGTAATTCCGGTTTTCTCCCTTGACCCTGAAAAAGGATGGGGTTTCAGTGAAGAAACAAAACCGATGTTGGAAACTTCACATGGTAATGTGCCATGGGATGATTTGCACCACGTGCAATTATCTAAAACAGATGGTGAATACGATGGTAAATGGGTATTTGTCAATGCAAACAACACCCCGCGTTTAGCGCGTGTGGATCTGACCACCTTCCGTACAGCGGAGATCTTAGAACTTCCAAACAGCGGTGGTAACCACTCCTCACCTTTCATTACAGAGAACACCGAATATGTGGTGGCTGGAACTCGCTTCTCCGTGCCTGTAGACGGAGAGTCTGGTGATGTGCCGATCAATACCTACAAACAAAACTTCCGTGGTACATTGAGTTTTGTGAGTGTGAATAAGGAGAATGGAAATATGGATTTAGCCTTCCAGATTGAAACACCAGGTGTCAATTACGACTTAAGTCGCGCTGGTAAAGGGGTTTCCCACGGTTGGTTCTTCTTCTCTACCTACAATACTGAACAGGCAAATACTTTATTAGAGGTAAATGCTTCCAAAAACGACAAAGACTTTGTCTTGGCGGTAAACTGGAAAAAAGCAGAAGAATACCTGAAAGCTGGAAAGGGTAAGAAAGTTACCGGATTGAAGTATGCCCACAATAAATACGACGAGAAATCGCATACCTCAAAAACCGAATTCAAAACAGAAACCATTGTGTTGAATGCCGAAGAGTTAGAAGGATTATGTTATTACATACCATGTCCTAAATCTCCACACGGCGTGGATGTCGACCCTTCAGGTGAATACATCGTAGGTTCAGGAAAATTGGCCGCTTTGATACCGGTATTCTCTTTCAGCAAAATTCAAAAAGCGATCGAAGGGAAACAATTTGAAGGAAAATTTGGTGGTATTCCAATCATTAAATACGATGCTGCCTTGTATGGTGAAGTTGAAAAACCAGGTTTAGGACCATTGCACACCGAGTTTGACGGTAAAGGAAATGCGATTACTTCCTTCTTCGTTTCTTCTGAATTGGTGAAATGGAACATCAAAGACTTAAAAGTACTTGACCGCGTTCCTACCTATTACTCTACTGGACACTTAATGATCCCAGGTGGTGATACCAAGAGCCCAGACGGAAAATACGTAGTGGCATATAACAAGATTACAAAAGACCGTTTCTTGCCAACTGGACCAGAACTATCTCAAAGTGCGCAGATCTTCGACATCTCTGGTGATAAGATGCAACTGATCCTTGACTTCCCAACCATTGGTGAGCCGCACTATGCACAAGCGATCCGCGCAGAAAAGGTGAGGGATAAGAGTGTGAAAATCTTCAAGATCGAAGAAAACACTAACCCTTATGCTACCAAAGGTGAAAAAGATGCACGTGTAGAACGTAAAGGAAATCAGGTACATGTGTATTTAACATCCATCCGTTCTCACTTTGCTCCAGACAATATCGAAGGTGTACAATTGGGCGATGAGGTTTACTTCCACGTTACCAACATCGAACAGGATTGGGATATGCCGCATGGTTTTGCAGTGAAAGGTGCCAGAAATGGTGAGCTGTTGATCATGCCAGGTGAAACCCAAACATTGAAATGGGTGCCGGATCGTATAGGCGTGTTCCCATTCTATTGTACAGACTTCTGTAGTGCGTTGCACCAAGAAATGCAGGGATATATCCGCATCTCTAAGAAAGGAAGCAATGTGCCTATTTCTTACAGTGTTGGAACAAACTTACCTAAAGAAGGTACTAACTAAACACCATAAAGATGGAAACTACAAACAAAATGTCAGCCTTACACAGAGTTTTATTGGTTCTTTGTAGCCTGGCTTTAGTAGCCGTCATCTTCCTTCCTATTTGGCGTATTGAGCTGGATGCAGCTCAATACCCCGAAGGGTTGGAATTGCAGATATACAGCCATAAACTGGCCGGTCAAGTGGAGATCATCAACGGTCTTAACCACTATATCGGTATGAAAACCTTGCATGCAGACGATTTCGTTGAATTTACCGTGCTGCCCTATATCATTGGTTTTTTTGCCTTGGCCTTTTTAGCCGTAGGATTGGCCAATAAGCCAAAATGGGTGTATGTACTGTTTGGAGCTTTCCTGCTTTTTGGAATCGTAGCGATGGTCGATTTCTACATTTGGGAATACGATTATGGTCACAACCTTGACCCCAACGCTCCGATCAAAGTGCCGGGAATGGCCTATCAGCCACCATTGATTGGTTACAAACAACTTTTAAATTTCGGGGCATATTCCATTCCTGATATTGGCGGTTGGATTTTTATAGGATGCGGGATCCTGTTAGCCTACAGCGCTGTTCAACAATGGCGGAAAGCCAAACAATAATCAAAAAAACAAACTCGATAATCATGAAAAATTTTAGAATAATATGTATTTGCCTGAGCAGTTTGATGCTCATGATGTTAGGATTGCAAGCTTGTCAAGGAAACAATGGACCAAAACCGATCAAATACGGGACTGATCAATGTGCTTATTGTAAGATGACCGTCAGCGATCAACGGTTTGGAACCCAATTGCAAACCAAAAAAGGAAGGGTATATAATTTTGATGATGTATCCTGTATGGTAGCCTTTGTGAAAGAGAGTAAGGTGAAGAAGGAAGAGGTGGCCAGTTATTACCTGCCGGACTATACCAATAATAAATTGATGCCTGCAGAAAAAATGTTCTACCTCAAAAGCGAGGAATTGAAAAGTCCAATGCGTGGTAATGTCGCTGCATTTGGCAACAAAGCAGATTTAGAGAAAACGAAAGCATCCTTGGGAGGAAAGATCCTTACATGGGATGATTTGTGGAAATAATCTGAACATTATGAGAAGCTCAGCTTTGAATATAGTTGGTACAATGATTTGTTTATTTATGGTAGTGGACATGCTACATGCCACTACCATTAAAATAGGCAAAGACCAAGCTGTAAAAACCATCAAACAAGGTATCGAGATGGCAAAGGCCGGAGATACCGTTTTGGTCAAAGCAGGATTGTACAAAGAAGGTAACATCATCGTGGATAAAGCCATAACCCTGTTGGGCGAAGGCAGACCAACGTTAGAAGCCGAGAAAAAGCATGAACCCCTATCTGTAAAATCCCCACACGTAACCATTAAAGGTTTTGAGATCAAGAATTCCGGTCATTCTTCCATTAACGATATTGCGGGTATAAAAATCTACAATACCCATCATGTCAAAGTGATTGATAACGTGCTGATTGATAATTTCTTTGGGATCTATTCGCAGAACTCCAAGCACCTGGAAATCCTGGATAATAAAATCGAGGCTTATGGAACGGCGGAACAATTGATCGGCAATGGAATACATGGTTGGAAATCAGATAGTCTGCATATTGAGAGAAATACGGTCACTGGCCATCGGGATGGCATCTACCTGGAGTTTGTAACCCATACCCATGTGTTGAATACCATCTCTGAAAAAAACCTTCGCTATGGTCTACATTTTATGTTCTCACATGATAACAGTTATGTAGGCAATACCTTCCGTGCAAATGGAGCAGGGGTGGCCGTCATGTACACCAAAAATGTACATATGGAAAACAACCTGTTCGAAGAAAACTGGGGCGATGCCTCCTACGGAATTCTTTTGAAGGACATTTCAGATAGCCAGATCATCAACAATAAATTTGATCGAAACACCACGGGGATCTTTATGGAAGGATCCAATAGGATACATATAGACAACAACAATTTCATAGGAAATGGTTGGGGGATCAAAATCCAGGCAAGTTGTATGGACAATACATTCAGGGACAATAATTTTATGCAGAATACCTTTGATGTAGCCACTAATGGAACCTTGACCCTGAACAATTTCACCCAGAATTATTGGGATAAATATGAAGGGTATGATCTGGACAGGGATGGAATTGGCGATGTGCCGTTCAGACCGGTCAGCTTGTTTTCCATGTTGGTAGAACGATATCCTTCCGTGATGTTACTGTTCAGGAGTTTTATGGTCACCTTATTTGACCGTTCGGAGAAGTTATTACCAAGTTTAACACCAGAGGGGCTCAAAGATGAGCAACCTCGCATGAAATCAGTGAAGGTATGATCCAGATTCAACATATTTCCAAAGACTTTGGCAAGTTCAAAGTGCTAAAAGATATCAATCTAGATTTGCAGGGCGGGGAATGTATTGCCTTGATCGGGCCAAATGGAAGCGGTAAAACCACCTTGATCAAATCGATCTTAGGCATGGTCGTTCCAACAGCTGGTGATATCCTGTTCGATGGAAAAAACATCCAACAGAAATGGACCTACAGGAACGAGATCGGATATATGCCACAGATTGGGCAATATCCTGAAAACATGACCATCGGTCAGGTGTTGGATATGATGAAGGACATCCGTAAGATGCCGGAGGATACGCTGGACCTCGATCTTTTCCATTCATTTAATCTACCCGCTTTATTGGAAAAAAGAATGGGAACCCTATCGGGTGGGACCAGACAAAAGGTGAGTGCCTGTTTGGCATTCATGTTCAATCCTAAAGCTCTTATATTGGATGAACCAACAGCCGGGCTTGATCCCTTGTCCACCGAGATCTTAAAAGATAAGATCAAGAAAGAAATGGGGAACAATAAATTGATCATCATCAGCTCCCATGTACTCAGTGATTTGGACGACATGGTTTCCCAGATCATTTATCTACAAGATGGAAATCTGATCTTTCATAAATCACTTCATCAATTAAAAATGGATACCGGAACAGATAAGCTCTCGAAAGCGATAGCCCATATCATGTCTGTTTCCAGTCCTTCTAAATAAGGTTCCCATGAATAAAGTAATAAGATATGTCCTGGCAGATTTGTTAAGGAACAAAACCATCATATGCTATACCATTCTCCTATTTGCACTTTCCATTAGTGTTTATAGCATGGAAGATAACTATGAAAAGGGCTTGATCAGCTTATTAAATATCGTCCTTTTTGTGGTGCCTTTGATGAGTATCGTGTTTTCAAGCATATACCTGTATAACAGTTCGGAATTCATCAACCTATTGGTGAGCCAACCACTCAAAAGGACCAATATCTGGTTAAGCCTTTTTGCTGGGCTGGCCGGTGCCTTGAGTCTTTCATTTTTTATCGGTGTAGGTGTGCCTACATTGATGTATGCGTTCAGTAATTCGGGCCTGATCTTGATCGGATGCGGTCTATTGCTGTCCCTGATCTTTGTTTCCATCGCCATGTGGACCTCGGTATTGATCCGGGATAAGTCCAAAGGAATTGGGCTTGCCATCTTATTATGGCTGTATTTCGGCTTATTGTTCGATGCATTGGTCTTGTTCCTCTTGTTCCAGTTCTCCGATTATCCGATCGAGAACATGATGGTGGCCTTATCCATGTTCAATCCCATTGATATCAGTAGGATATTGATCCTCTTGCAGCTGGATCTCTCCGCCATGATGGGTTATACCGGAGCAATTTTCAGGGATTTTTTCGGAACAGGATTAGGAATGGGGATTACCTTGGGTGTGATGTTGCTGTGGTGTCTGATCCCCCTTTGGTTATCCGTAAGGCATTTCCGGAAAAAAGATTTATAAAGAGATATTTTTCAAATGAGCATATCGAGTGCTGTTTTTAAATGTGGCCATGAGGATAAACCAACATACAAAGATATCCGCGCTAATAAAAGCCAACGAATCTAGCATTGATGCTATCGCATCTATAGCCAAGCCTTTGCGTAAAATAAAAATCCCGTTATTGCGTAAATTCTTAACCCCAAGGGTATCTATAGTCGAAGCAGCCAGTATCGCGGGTTGTGAAGTGCAGGATTTCAAACGTGTGTTGGTGCCTCTTGGTTTTATTTGGGAAGAGGATGAGTTTGCTGAAAATACACAACAGGAAGTCAATAAACCCGAAAAACCAGCTTGGTTAGAGCATGCAATCATTGGTAAAGAATTGGATGTCCGTCCTATTTTATTGGGTGGGCAGGATCCATTGAAAGAAATCCTTCAGGCCTATCATCAAGTGCCATCAGGCTCGGTTTTCTTGCTTATCAATTCCTTTATACCCTATCCATTGATACCTATACTGGAAAAGAAAGGGGCTCAATGTTTTGTGGAAGAAATGGAAACGAGAGAGAATCCTGTCTACCATTGTTTTTTTTTGAAAGAGGAGCCCGTGCAAGAGTTGGCTGAACCCATTTCTTTTATCGCTATCCATGAATTGGAGGAAATATTAGAAAATTATCCCTCGGAAAAGATCCTTTTTCTTGATGTACGTGGGTTACCCATGCCTCAACCCATGGAACAGATCCTGATGAAACTGAATGATCTCCAAAAAGCTGAAATATTGTATGTACAACACCATAAGGTGCCCCTGTATCTGATGGAGGAATTGGAAAAGGAAAGATATACCATGCGGATTGCAGAAGTCGGAGAAGGAGATGTAAGGATATTATTTTATCTAAAATAAAGCGAAAATGTCCAGAATAGAAATAAATAAAGCGCCAGAAGCCTATGTGGTCGTTCCATGTTATGTAACTGCTGCACTGTTCTTTGTGCTTGCTTCTATTTTGTTGGGGATTACCGGTAAAGAGATCCTGGGACATTATTTCCAACCCAAGGTGTTGGCCATCGTGCATACACTTGCCTTAGGTTGGGGAAGCATGATTATTTTAGGCGCGGCCTACCAGTTGGTTCCCGTCATCTTTGGAAAGAAACTCTTTTCGCCTCCGATGGCTTTCGGGAGTTACCTGCTGTTGATGATGGGCTCTTTGCTATTGATCTATTGTTTTTGGCATTTCAAAACCGATCATTGGATGATCATCGCTGGGTCACTGGTCTGTCTGAGCTCCTACTTGTACTTCCTCAACCTTTGGATGACCATTAAAGATGTTTCGCATGGTTTTGAACTGAATCTGTTCTTTTCGTTTTCTGCTTTCTGGTTCTGTTTCACCACGACCATTGGCTTGCTCTTGGCGATCAATCTTTACCATGGTTTCTTATCTAAAAACCATTTGGATATCCTAAAACTTCATGCACATGCCGGAATTGTAGGTTGGTTTCTGCAATTGATCCTAGGTGCTGGCGCTAAGATGCTGCCTATGTTCCTGTTGGGAAAGAGCAATAAAACCAGATTCCTGTATGCCGCGGTTGTTTTAATTAATCTGGGTCTGTGTGTATTCTTAGCAGATGGCTATCTGAATAGTGTAGGGTTGAACTCCCTTTGGAGCGCTAGTTTAATTTTCTTAGGGTTTATTTCTTGGGCAATCTATATCCTAGATTGTATAAAGAACAGGGCAAGGAAAAAAATAGACATACCCATGAAGCATGCGCTATTATCTTTTATCTGCTCGCTCATGGCCTTTGCTATGCTGCCAATCGTCGTACAAACTCCCGCTGGAAATGTGATCAGCCTATATGCCTTCCTCATTTTTATGGGTTGGATCACTGGAATTGTGCTTGGGATGACCTTTAAAACCTTGCCATTTATCATTTGGAACTTAAAATTCAAGGATCTGAATGGGAAAGAAAAGATTCCCATGCCCAAGGATATGTATAGCCAGCAATTACTAAAAGGTCAATTCTTCCTTTTCATTGGCAATCTCCTATTATCCTTATTGGGTATCAGCTTGAAGATTTCTTGGTTACTGGAAGGAGCTACCTACCTATGGACCTTATTGTCCATCCTTTACCTATGGAATGTCTTGATGGTGGTCTTCTATAAAAGAAGGAGGAGTGATGCAGATTAACCTAAGCGATCCATATGCGGCTGAAAAGATCAAAGCGCTACAGGCTTTATCGCAGGTTATCGATCCTGAATTAGGGATCAATATTATAGATATGGGTTTGGTCTACGACCTGGATTTTTCCGAACCGACCAAAATAAAGGTAGAAATGACGCTTTCAACCCCAAATTGCCCGATGGGCGATGCTATTATACAGGGAGTTGAAAATAGACTGTTAACCGCTTTTCCAGCGCTGAAAATCGAAATAAACTTGGTTTGGGAACCTTTTTGGTCGATAGACAAAATGAGCGATGAAGGAAGAGCACAATTGAATATGTGAAAATCAAATCAAAAAAATCATGAAAAAGATGTTATACCTCCTCATGATGAGCATCGGAATGCTGTTCATGGGATCATGTCAAAAAGATGAAGTATTGGATTTGCCGATGGATGGAAAGATTAAATTGGCAGAAACAAGTTTGCCTACTGGAGAACAGCTTAGTGTTTTTGCTGATAAAGCTTTACAAGTAGGCTATCAGAACCTATATTTTCAGGTCAAAAAGAATGGGTTAGCGGTGAAAGATCAGCCATTAACTTTTGCGCCAATCATGGATATGGGCAGCATGGCCCACGGGGCGCCATCAGGAAACCTGACCTATCAATCCAATTTAGAAGCCTACCAAGGTTTTGTCGTATTTACCATGCCTTCAGGAGAATCTGGAACTTGGAGCTTAAAAGTAACCTACCAAGGAAAAGAGGTGGAAATCCCTGTAGACGTAACAGCAGCGGCTACTGGAAATACCCCAGTAAAAACCATTTCTGGAAATGATGGTAAGAAATATGTGTTGGCTTTAGTAGAACCTTCCAAACCAAAGATGGGCATGAATGATTTAGTGCTGATGGTCTTTTTGCGGGAAAACATGTTCTCTTTTTCACCGGTAGAAGGATTAGCCTTAGGTTTCCACCCGGAGATGACTTCGATGAACCATGGTTCCCCAAATAATGTAGTTCCTGTTTCCATCGGCAAGGGCCAATATCAAGGCAAGGTGAATTTTACCATGACGGGCGATTGGCGCTTGTTCTTTGATTTGAAATTGGGAGAAAATGAAATAGCGAAAGACATCTATTTGGATTTACTTTTTTAATATAGGTAGCATATGAAAGCTGTAGCAATAGGTTTGGGACTGGCTGCCATCTTTCTTGGGCATTCCGGTTTTGCACAACATCATGAAAACCACGATACCCTTCGGAATGTAGAAATCGAAGAGGTTGTCGTGGTCAGCCAAGTTGGGATCAATAAACAGGTAGAAAAGGAACAACGTGCTTCCAAGCAGGCCAATATCGACCAGATTCTGGATCGGGTAGCAGGCGTGCAAATGATCCGTCGCGGTAACTACGCCTGGGAACCCAGTATCCGTAGTTTAAATGCCGCCCAGATCAACCTGAGTATAGACGGAATGGCCATTTTCGGTGCTTGCACCGATCGGATGGATCCCATCAGTTCGTATATCGAACCGAGCAACCTGCAACAGATCAATGTGAATTTGGGGTCCTCCTTCCAAAACTATGGTGGTGGAATGGCCGGAGGAATAGACTTCAAACTGGCTGTTCCGGATTTTACCGATCAATCAAGCTTTAAGGGTATGCTTGGAACTGGATATGAAACCAATGCAAAGGCGCTACAGACTTTAGGATCCTTACAATACACGACCGATAGATATGGTTTGTTGATCAACGGGATCTTCCGAAAATCAGGAAATTATAGGGCAGGAAACCAGGCTATCATTTCCAATTCCCAATTCCAGAAATGGAATGCATCCGCGGCTTTCCATTACAAGCTGAATGACAAAAACACCTTGCTTGCCCAATACCTGGCCGATTATGGGCAGGATATTGGTTATCCGGCTTTGACCATGGATGTGGCATTCGCGAATGCCAATATTGCTTCCCTTACACATACCTATACTTCTGCTATTCCCGAGATGTCCCCCATCCGCTCGAAGGTCTATTTCAACCATATCGACCATGCCATGGATGATACCAAAAGACCCATAGAAACCGTGCCTATGCATATGGATATGCCCGGGTTGTCATGGACAGCGGGTCTCTATTCTGAAACAGGATTATCCAAAGGGAATCATTTCTTTCAGGCCAGGGTCAGTGCTTATCTGAACCGATTAACAGCCAATATGACCATGTATCCAAAGGATGCAAATCCCATGTTCATGTATACCCTGCCCGATGTACAGCGCCATTTTTACAGCTTGGATATTTCCGATCGCTACGTATTCAACGAAAGATGGGGCTTGGATGTGATGGGGACGTATAGTCTTTCCCAATCTGATGTATTTAGTACCGAAGGAAAGGAACAGCTTTCCAGTTTTCAAAGAGCTCACTTCAACAGGAATAATCATTTGGGGAATGTGAACCTGACAGGACATTATCACCCAAGTAGCAATTGGCATGTTATGGCCAAAATAGGGTATGCAAACCGAGCCGCTAGTCTGCAGGAATATTATGGTTTTTACCTGTTCAATAGAATGGATAATTACGACTATCTGGGTAATATGGATCTTCAAACCGAAAAATCCCTACAGGCCAGTTTAGGTTTGAGTTTCCAGAAAGAATGGCTGCGATTGGAGGCCACAGCCTATCATTATGCCTTCAAAGACTATATTGTAGGCTCCATTCTCCCCGATTACCAAGTGATGACCATCGGAGCAACTGGTGTCAAGCAATACCAGAACATTCCGGATGCACAGCTTTCGGGAGCAGAACTGTCCTTCAGGATCCAAGCTTTGAAAAACCTCGAATGGATCAGTACAAGTTCCTATACCTATGGTCAGGACAAATGGGGAAATGCGCTGCCATTGATCGCACCATTTACGAATAACAACACTTTCCTTTGGAAAATAAAGGATTGGGTTGCACAAATGGAAGTCGCTTATTATGCCGAGCAGCAGCATGTAAGTCCGGAGGTTTATGGAGATACGAAGACGGGATCTGCTACCCTGCTCCATGCTGGCATCCGAAAAAGCTTTCTTTTCAAAAAGAATCGCATCACAGCTAATATGCGTGTTGAGAATATGCTCGACAGCTATTATTACAGGCATCAGGACATCATGAAAATTGCACGCCCTGGACGGAATTTTATAGCGCAACTGAACATTTCTTTTTAATATTTTTTAATTTATTTAGGCTTATGTTTAGCCTCATAAAATATTCGTTTTTTAGTTCATAGCTTTAGGTAATTCCTTAAAAATCAAATAATAAGTAATTTCTAAAGCTATGATAAATGTGATTAAACGTGATGGGCTGGTTACGGCCTTTCAAGCCTTCAAAATTGAAGATGCGATCCGGAAAGCTTTTCAAAGTGTCAGTCTCCCTTATGATGAAAGTATCCTGGAATCAGTCCTTGCAGAAATCGATTCGAGCAGTCTAATCGATGTGGAGGATATCCAAGATCTGATCGAAACAAAACTCTATTCCCGAGGACATTTCCAGGTGATGCGATCTTTCATGTTATTTAGGCATACCCGAAAACTCCAACGGGAACACATTGATCGGTTCATAGATTCCGGTACTTATGTAGACAGTAGCCACGCGGTTGAAGAATACATCTACCAGAACGATTGGCGGATCCAAGCCAATGCGAACAATTCCTTTTCAAATGCCGGATTGGTGAATAATACCGCCGGAAAGATCATTGCCAATTATTGGCTGGACAAAGTATATAACCGCTTGGAGGGACATGCCCACCGAAATGCCGATATCCATATCCATGACCTTGACTGCCTGACCGGTTATTGTGCCGGTTGGAGCCTACGTGTTTTATTGGATGAAGGGTTCAATGGGGTCCGAGGAAGGGTTGATAGCCGACCTCCATCGCATTTCAGGGAAGCACTTGGGCAGATGGCCAATTTCTTGGGCATTTTGCAGAGTGAATGGGCCGGTGCACAAGCATTCAGTTCCTTTGATACCTACCTGGCGCCCTATGTGTTCAAAGACCAACTATCTGCTGTAGAAGTTAAAAAAGCCATTCGAAGTTTTGTTTATAATTTGAATGTACCGGCTCGATGGGGGCAGTCGCCATTCACCAATATCACCTTGGACTGGAATGTTCCCCAGGATCTTCAGGACCAGATCCCTACCAAAGCCAGTCAACATCTTTTCAAGGGGCTTTCCAGTCCGATTCTCGAAGACCTTGCTAAGGAAAGAGGCGTAGCGTCCTTGTTGGATCTGTGTTATAAGCATTTCCAAAAGGAGATGAACATGATCAATAAGGCCTATTATGAGGTGATGACAGAAGCGGATGCGAACGGGCAACCTTTTACCTTTCCCATTCCGACGGTGAATATTACCGAGGATTTTGATTGGGATGGCGAAAATGTAGAAGTGCTTTTTGAGAATACCGCCAAGATAGGGTCATCCTACTTTCAGAATTTTGTGGGCAGCCAATACCTGATCGATGCGGAGGGAAATAGGGTGGAAAATCCGGATGCTTACAAACCGAATGCGGTTCGGAGTATGTGCTGTCGGCTTCAGCTCGATCTAAGGGAATTGCTCAAAAGAGGCAATGGCTTGTTCGGCAGCGCAGAAATGACTGGAAGTATTGGTGTGGTGACTTTGAATATGGCGCGTCTGGGCTATCTGTTCCAAGGAAATAAGGCCGGTCTTTTCGAACGGATCGATGAATTGCTGCTTTTGGCAAAATCCACCTTGGAAAAGAAAAGAAAATTCATCCAGACCATGTATGATAATGGGCTTTATCCTTATACAAAACGGTATTTACCGCATTTCAGAAACCATTTTTCTACGATTGGCGTAAATGGCATGAACGAAATGATCCGGAATTATACCGCGGATGAGGAAACCATCATCAGCGATTGGGGGATTTCTTTTGCGAGTGAAATCCTGGATTTTATCCGGACACGGTTAAGAACATTTCAGGAGGAAACCGGAAATCTTTATAACCTGGAAGCGACTCCGGCAGAAGGGACCACCTATCGATTTGCGAAAGAGGATAAAAAAAGGTTCCCTGATATTTTACAGGCCGGTATAGACGATAAGATCTATTATACCAATAGTTCCCAGATTCCGGTGGACCACACGGAAGACCCTTTTGAGGCCCTGCTCTTGCAGGATAAATTGCAGTGTAAATATACCGGCGGAACGGTCCTGCACTTATATATGCGCGAAAAGATCAGCACTGCCGAAGCCTGCAAGGAATTTGTGAAAACGGTGATCTCCAATTTCAGGTTGCCCTATATTACCGTAACCCCCGTTTTCAGTATCTGTCAGAAACATGGCTATTTGAATGGCGAGCATGAATATTGCCCAAAATGTGACGAAGAAATCCTTATGAATCATAAATTAACAAATGCAGATGGAAACATGTAAAAATGAAACCTTGCAGGTGTTGGAGCAACATCAGCAGGATAGAAGTAAATGTTTGGTGTATACCCGTGTGATGGGGTATCATCGGCCAATTGAGAGTTTCAATATTGGAAAGCAGGGAGAACATAAGCAGCGAACGCTTTTTAAGGAAAGAAATGACAAAACCGATCTATGATATCAGCCCATTTACTTTATTAGATTATCCGAATAAATCAGCCTGTATCCTTTGGTTTACAGGCTGTAACATGCGTTGTTTGTACTGCTATAATCCCGATATCGTACTGGGAAAAGGTAAGATGAGTATAGAAGATGCGCTGCATTTTCTTCGGA
>PJUF01000091.1_pt1 | contig 99011 bp, 66 predicted proteins | sample 1512191 | NCBI WGS metagenome assembly PJUF01 (sample SAMN08177673, study PRJNA422409) | Feces metagenome, whole genome shotgun sequencing project. | isolation source: Chicken feces (3) enriched on wood chips | host: Gallus gallus | place: USA: Madison | collected 2015-01-15
AATGCGAAATTGAAAGCTTTCAGAAGTGTATTCCGTGGGGTTAGGGATACCCAATTCTTTCTTTATAGGGTAATGAAACTATATGCTTAAAATGATTACCCCCCAAAGATTCAGATTGATCCGAATTGATGTAGTTTGATTTGGGCTGTTTTGCTTTGTTTTGGATAAGTTACTTCCCCCATAGCTTCCCCTTTTTCTTTTTCATCAATTATGTGAGTAATTGATCTTCTGCAATTTTGTACCTTTGAAGATTGCCAACAAAGTTTGAAATCTACGAATGGACGGAAGCTGTAAATGATACTGATAATTAAATATTATGATTGTCACATACCAAAACGGTAAGTCTTCAAAGATACCCACGGGAACAAAGGTACACCCCGCCAGATGGAACCCCGAAAAGGAAAGACCCATCGGCGACTGAAAGGGCTGGAATCGGCCGATGCAAACACTATCATTGAAAGGCTTACAACCGTAAAGGCTACGGTGGAAACCGAGTACAGGACATTCGTGAACAAATTCCAGAGCTACCTCGACAAGACCCTGTTCAAGGAACAGGTTGTACAGGCATTATCGGGTACAACCACGATAAAGGCATCCGACCCCAGCCAGTCGCTTCTTTCCTTTTTCGACCGCCAAGCTAAACTTAGCCGTGAGGGCAAGCGAACCGTGCTGAAAGGCAAACGGGCAGGGATGCGCTACAGGGATAACACCATCCGCTCGTACGAGGGCAGTCGAACCCTGTTGCAGGAGTACGTAAACGACAGAAAGCTGAAGCGCAGGTACGCTGCTGAAGCGGTATGTTTCGGCGGAAATTCGGGCGTTCTGTCTGGCACGGACGGATGGGCATGTGGGTGAATTATATAATTAAAACGGTTATTAAGATATTGCTCGCTATTCCAGCTCCGTATGAGTGCTGTGTCAGCAATGGATAAATGTATCCGGAAGCTTGTGACTTTTGGGTGTCAAGAATGCCATAAATTGGTTATATTTGATAGATTATCGCTTGTCTACTGCCTACATGGATTCTTTTATACTGTTGTTTGTGATTGGAGTCGTCTACTATTCGTCTTCAGCCGTTATCGGCGCTTTTGTTCGTCTACCCCAAGCAATAAATACAGCAAGCAAAGCCATGAAAACATTAAAACCGATGTCTTTTGCTTCACCTCTTGAAATATGAAAAAGACATGCTGCTACCATGAGCATGATAATTCCGTAAGAAGTGTAAATGGTTAGTTTAGGTTGGATACGAAGTAATGTTGGAAATATGATTCCAATTCCTGCTAATAAATCAATGATGCCAGTGATCAAAATCAAGCCTGAATTTTCCCTTACCCAAGGGAATGGCAATTCTTTAGGTTGAAATAGTTTCATAAACCCTGCCCAAATAAAAATATGGGCGACTTGTCCCATCGCGGGAAAATATGGGTGCCTACTACAGATGTGTGCATGACCTGCTGAACTCCCGTTTCTTGAGCCGCCCGGACCATGTTAAATGTGTGACGAAGTTCCAGGGATGGGTCATTCGGGTCGGAATATTGAGCTGAGAACATAGCACTAACACCTTTCATTGCAGGAACGAGTGTAACGGGGTCACCCAAATCGCCTGATACGACTTCTGCACCCTGTTGTTCCAGCTGTTCTGCGGCGGGTGATTCGGGGTTTCTTGTGAACACACGGACACGGTGTCCGTGCTTTAAAAGTTCCCTCGCAACATTTCCACCCTGTGTTCCTGTACCACCAATGACAAGGATCGGTGGAGCTGTTTTTCCATTCATAACATTAAGATTTTAAAAAATAACATGCTGTTTACTTACTGATGCAAAGTTAAAGGCCCCGGTTACTAAGAGGTTTTCCTGGAAGCTCTTTCTACTTCATTTAAAAGCTCAATAATGTGAAATAACGGGTTACGGATCTCACAGCCTGGATAAGCAGGTGCTGCAGGAACGTGTTAAAAAAAGTTTTGAAGCCTATCTCCAGCGCAGGAAGATAGTCATCGGCCTTGTATTGGACTACCGTATTTGCCTTCACCAGGCGAGAACCGCATAAGATTGATCTGGAAAAGTTTATGCAGACAAACTTCAGATTTAATGTCCTGATAGAAAACTTTGCTAATTTGATGGGAAGGAGTCTTGCGGGTTTTAAACGTGACTTCCGTAAACTATTCGGTATGCCACTGCGCCATTGGTTACAGAACAAACGGCTCGCCGAGGCGCATTTTCAGCTTGCAAAAAACAACAAAAACCCTTCATCCATCTACTTAGAGCTTGGATTTAAGCATTTGTCCCATTTTTCTTACGTCTTACGCGTTTAAAAAACAATTTGGTTGTTCACCGGCGGGACTGACAGGGATGGGATAAATTTTCAGACAACGGGCAGCAAAAGCCGATTACCACTAATAACTAAGTTTTCTGTAAATTTGTATTCCAATGGTTATCGGGATGCTTCGTAAGAACGTGAGTGCTAAAGATCCTGCCCTCACAAAGCGGCAAAACGTTAGTGGTAATGGAAACCGACATTACATAGTACTATGGAACATAAAAACGAACAACAGATTTCTTATCGAAAAAAACAAATTGCGGAGCGGTTTTTAGTAGAACTGGACAAACATTTGACAGACTTAACTAATGGCAATGTGGAAACTTCCTATGGCATAAAACAACTAGCAGAATTAATGTTTATAGACCCAAACCATTTAAGCGATACCGTAAAGAAAGTTTTAGGGAAATCACCCTGTAGCGTTTTTGAGGAAAAACTCATTGATATCTGTAAAACTTTAATTATTAATTCGGACAAGCCCATAGGCGAAATCGCTCGCACGTTTGATTACGAACCTTCCAATTTTATAAAACTTTTTAAGCGCTACACGGACACTACACCCCTACAATTCCGCAAGCATTACTTTTTAAACACGGTTATTCTAGAAACAGAAAAAAACACTATTTAAACAGAAAAAGTTACTATTTTCTTCGTGTTGACCTCAACTACCTTTGCATTATTCATTAAATTTAAAAATAATGCAAAAAAGAAGAACAGCAATGATTACGGGTGCAAATTCCGGTGTAGGATTTGAGCTCACAAAAAAACTATTAACAGCGGATTGGGACATCATTGCCTTAATCCGTTCTGATTTTACTGAAAATGACACAACGATCAATGAGGCTATAAACAGTAAAAAAATAAGGGTTTACAAAGCAGATATTAGCGATTTTAAAAGTTTAAAATCAGCGCTAACCGAAATAAAGAATACGGAACACAGCATTGACGTTTTGTTTAACAACGCCGGTGTGGGGATTGGGAAACTTATCTATTCGCCACAGGGCAGAGAATTACATTATGAGGTAAACACGGTAGCTCCTTATATCATCGCAATGGAAATGAAAGAGCTGCTGGGGCATGGCATTGATAAAACAATTATCAATACGTCATCAAATGTCCTGTTGACCGTGAAGAAGTTTGACCTGCAAGCGCTTGAAAAGCCCGCGGGCTTTAAAAAGTTATTCGGTTCTTATGCCTATTCAAAATTGGCGTTATCGCTGTGGACAAAGGAGGTTTCGAAAACAATGAAAACAGCGGGAATCGAAATTAGAAGCGTTTGCCCCGGTGGTAATAAAACACAAATGACAGGCAGCGATGGAATGCCATTCTTATTAAAGTGGGTGGCGAAATTTGCATTTTCTCATCCGAGAAATGGTGCGAAAAAGGTATATGACGCTTTTGCCAACTTCAAAGGTGCAATAGGAGATTTTATAGAAAAAGGAAAAATTACCGCTACTAAATTTTCCGAAATGAGCAGCACCGTATTGGATAGGGTTGATGATATATATAAACAAGAATATCAATCTGGCACATAATAAACCACTACAGCTAACAAGAACTGTGTTGCAAGCGTATGAAAACTTTGCCATTGGATGGGGTAGTGAAAATTATTATATTCATCGTTTCCAACGCTTATGTGTCCACAGCCAACCGTATGGTTCTTCCCTGATATTTTCCGTTAACAGGTCAATGTACTTTTGAGTTATTTCGCCATCTGCCGTAAATTCCGCATTGGCACATATCGGTACGCAGACTATTTTGTAGTTTCCTTTTGATAGTTGTGTAATATGCAGATAGATAACTGCCGTCCGCCCCTTGCGAGCCAATTTTTCCATGCCTGAAAAAAAATAGGTTTCCTGATTCAATAAAGTAAACCTATATTTTTCCTCTTTTATGCGTGGACATTGGTCAGCAAGAAAAAGATAGACGGCAGGGTGTAAACTTTTAGATAGGACATGGCGCATAACTGTGCTATCAGCTAGCAACTTCATGCCAAAACGCGACCTTAATTTAATCATTAGCCTGTTCATTGCCCCAGACCTAAGGGGTTTGTAAACGGCATATATCTCGTGGCGTATTTTGTATGGCATGAAATTTAACATTTCCCAGTTGCCACAATGCCCCAAACAGGCAATCACATCTCGCTCGGAGTTTATATACTGGTCTATCAATTCCAAATTCTCAAATATTATTTTCTTATCAAGTACTTCTGCCGGAGCAGAGACACTTTTTATAATTTCAGCAAAGTAGGAGACAAAGCAAGCGTAGAACTTTTTTACAATTGCATGGACTTCCCCATATTGCTTTTCAGGAAATGAACGTGCAACATTTTGAAGGACTACCGCTTTCCTGTACCCTGTAATGTGATAAGCAAGGAAAAAAGTGAAAGAAGCCATCGCATACAGAAATCCCATCGGTAACAGACTAATGGCGTAGGTAACAGTATAAACGCCTCTATATGCAACAGTCTGTAAGGCTCGCTTCATTTTCATTGATTAAAATTTCATTTTTAAACCGATGGACGCATACGGAGAGACAGAAAAATGATAGTCATTGTCTCCTGCAAACACCCCTTTCAAGGTTCTATCGCTGTATGATGCAGGACGGTATAGATTCAGCCCCGCCATACCAGTAGCAGATAGCTTTTCACCAATTTTGATTTCGGGGCGAAATCCAGTAACGATATATTGGTGGGAGAATATCACATCTTTGCTGTCCTTTTCCAATAAGGCTACCTGTCCGTTCATTTCAAGGGCGTATGACAGCTTGAACCTTTCGTTGAAACCATAACCTACCGACATATCCAAGCCCTCGACCAGTTCAATATTTACATCGTATTTTCCATCGTGCCTCCAATTGACGTAAACGGCAGGAAATACCATTGGATAACCCAGGGAACTATTTATAGCCACACCGCCCCCGATATCAAGATTAGGATTCAGATGACGGATAAAAACAATCCCTCCGCTTCCAAGTACATTTTTGAAACTCATTTTGGAAAAATCGGTAGAGGGCGTAAATACCCCCATTCCGACACTTGCTCGCAGAGACCACTTGTCGTTCAGCGGACGTAGATGATAAACGCCCAACTGTAAGTTCATGATTTCGGACACCATGTGTTCCGAAAAATTTTGGTTTTTCAACGAAACGTATGCCCCGCCAAAACCAATTCCCCAAGCAGTTGGACGATTGTTCTCATTTATCTTCATTGATAAGGGCATAGTGAACGTTCCTTGGTAAACCATGGCCGAGCCTTCCGCATCACCAATTTTTTCCCTTGGCTTCTCGCCAGGAGGCAAATAATAGTAGCCCGAATTTCCGATGTATTCTGTCTTTAAGGACACTTGCTGTGCTTTTGCCTCCAGACATAACAGCATAACCCATGTTGCTAAGAATAATGATATTGATTTCACGATTTTTAAAATTGCACTTGTACATAAAAGGAGAGAAACCATTGCGCCTACCGCGAAAGCAAATGTCAATACGTTCTTTTTCATTGTTCTAAAATTTTAATGTTGTTTTTAAATGCTGAACAAAAGAACGACGAAAGGTGCGGTTACGAAATCTATAAGCGATAGGTTTTAGAATCTAATAAATGAAATGCAATATACAGGGGATGGATTTTTCTGCATCAAGCTATTATACGATACCGTCCATCCATTTCAGAAAGTCCGGTACGCGTACACGGCTTACCAAAACCTCATGTGGGCATTCCGGCGAAAAGGAAAGTTTCAGACGACTGTTGAAGTATTTTGCTACATTTTCAATGGCTTTTACATTCCCGATGCAATTACGTGATACACGGAAAAACAACCGGTTATCAAGATGTTGCTCTAATTGGTCTAACGTATAATTAATGATATATCGCCTATCGTTGAATGTGTGGAGGAAGACGACCCCGTCTTCACTATAAAAATGGGCAATATCTTTGGTTTCTATATAATGATAGTTTTCCCCCCTGGCTATCAGGAAACGGTTTTTGGTTTTAAGCGACAATAGTTGCTCAAAATTCTTGGAATTGCTTTTATAAGGACGGTTATGGAAGATGCTCTCAAATTTGGTCAATGCTGTCTCTAATTCATTTTCATCAAATGGTTTTAACAGGTAATCGATACTGTTCAGCTTAAACGCTTTGATGGCATGTTCATCGTAAGCCGTCGTAAATATAACAGGTGTGGTAACCTCCACATGGTTAAATATTTCGAAGCAGTTGCCGTCCGCGAGGCGGATATCCATAAGAATCAAATCAACAGCGGATTCTTTTAGAAATCCAATGGTATCTATGACCGTTTTCGTTTGTCTCTCCAACAGATAATCGGGACGTAATTTCATCATCATACGTTTCAGTTCTTCGTATGCGAACCGCTCATCTTCTACTATCAGGTACTTCATGACTGTATATAGGGAATTTTTACAATAAACATTTGCCCGGTATGCTCAACCGTAACTTCTTTAGCATAAATTTTATATTGCTTGGTAATATATTTTAGACCGATTCCACCTTTACCCGCACTGCCTGATGGTTGGATATTATTTTCGACCGTAATATAGTCGTTATCAATGTTAATTGTAATATTCAGTGTTGATTCTTCGGTTGCGATATTGTGCTTGAATGCGTTCTCTATAAGTAGTTGAAGCGTAAGGGGAATAATCTTATGCTGTTCACTGGACGATATTTTATTTACCGTAAAAGTAAAAGAGTTTTCAAACCTCATTCTCATCAGGAATATATACGAATCCAAGGCATCCATTTCTTCGGTAACGGACACTACCGGCTGTTGGGTGAGGGATAGTACGTACCGATACGTTTTTGAGAGGGCTTTCGTAAACTTGTTGGCGTTTTCCTGATTTATATATATCAAAGAAGACAATACATTCAATGAATTAAACAGGAAATGAGGATTTATCTGTGACCTCAATGTTTCGTGCTGAAAGAGCAGAACCTTACGTTTGGCTTTCTCTGAATCGGCTATCGCTTTTTGTTCGGATTGGAAATAATGAATCAACTCGAATACCAACAGAATAGGAATATTGGTTGACATTGCAAATGCGAACTTGACAAGGAACGTCGGCAGCCCGTCTTCGGGAATGAGAAAAACGTCATATATCAAAAAATTAAATATCCACAATAATACCAGGCATATCAGGGTGATACCGGCAACGTCTGCTACAATACGTAAAAATATATTCCTGGAATAAGGTAAATATTTGTTTAAAAGTATCAATAAGCGATAATCTGCTATACACATCGCAAAGATCACGACATAATGAGCTGATAACTGGATATGAAAATTATTCCATAAATCCTCTTTCATCAGAATAATGCTGAAAAGCATTTGGCACAAAGCATATATCAGTGTGGAGAAGAAAAAGATGACCAGTCTTTTTGCGTTTATTTTTCCTATTTGAACCATTCTTCAAAAGTAAAGTTTCCATGTAAGATTGATTAAAAAACCCATCGTCTTTCTGATGAACTTCATTATTTGGAGGATGAATTTAATAGATCGTGCGTTTGTGCCCAGTTTCATAGTATGAGGATTTATTTAATTGAATTTTGAAAACCTGTTTTCCATATCAGTTAACCCTTTTTTCCTGACTGACTTTACCATATTATAGCTAATCCATTTAAGATTTTTGTAGCCCGTGGTTAAATACTATTACTACTCTCATTTTTTACTTTGTCAAATTTTACGCTGCAAAGTTGAGAAGTAGCAAATGCCTGAACGATAACAATTGTAAAGAAATCGCAAAGCGATTCACGAACACAAAAAATAATCAAAAAACTTGTAAGTAACTTCCCTCCGTTTAAAAAGATGTTTGAAAGTGTCCCATTCGTTTATCATTATTTATAGTCGATTTAGGGTTGTTGGTAAATTCTCCAAAATTACAAAAATACTTCAACTGTTTGTTGTTGACGTCCGCTTTGCTAATTGCAAGTTACAAAACGTTAGGATTGGCTCTTTTTGTTTTGCAGAAGGTTTGGGCTTATGTGCCTTATCTGGTTCTGTATCTGCAAAAAAAAAGAGAGGAAAGGAAAAATTTTAATTAAATGATTGTCTAAATTCCAAAGGCGATTGTTTGGTCTTTGTCTTAAACAACTTGCTAAACGATTGTGAATGTTCAAAACCCAATTCGTAGGCAATTTCGCTTACGGAAAGGTTTGTGGTTGATAGTTTTTCTTTCGCTTTTTCTATCAGTTTGTCGTGGATGTGTTGTTGGGTGCTTTGACCAGTTACCGCTCGCAGCAAACTTCCTAAATAACTTGACGAGACATTTAGTTCTGCCGAAACATATTGAACAGAAGGTAAACCTTTTGTTACCAAATCGTCACTGTTAAAGTAATCCGCCAACAATTTTTCCAAACGTTCTAAAATTTGATGATTGGCTTTTTCCCTGGTGATAAACTGGCGGTTGTAAAACCGTTCGGAATAGCTCAATAAATTTTCAAGGTGTGTGATAATAATTTGTTTGCTAAATTTATCAATGTTTGAATGATATTCTTGACCTATGTTTTCAATAATGCCGTTGAGTGTTCTTTCTTCTTTTTCTGATAACAGTAATGCTTCATTTACTGAATAATCAAAAAATTCATACTGCTTAATTGTTTTTGCCAATGGCGTGTTCCAAATAAAGTCGGGGTGAATGAGTAATATCCAACCTGATTGCTTTTCAGCATTTTCTTCTTCAATAATTTCAAGTTCGAGCACCTGATTGGGCGACATAAAGAACAGCACCCCGTCATCATCAAAATCGTATTGCAGTTGCCCGTATTTATACTTAACGCCTTTCATCCGCTTCAATGCAATAAAATAAAAATCAAACACCGCATTGAAAGCGATCTGTTCGGGCAATTCGGTAATATCATCCGCCGTTATTACGCTAATTAAAGGATGTTGAGGTTTGGGAAAGCTCCTTAACCTATGAAAGTCACTGATGGATTTTATTCGATGAGGTTTCGAACTTTTCATATATAAAGATAATTATTCTTGATGGTATGCTTTTGCAAAATCTTTCGCAAATTTCTTCAATTTTGTTTTACCTAAGACAGGCCTGTTGTTAAGATAATTCTCAAATGTTTTTCCGCTGTGTGTCTCCATCTGCATTTTTACGAAAACCGCCGCGAGTTGTTGCGGAAAACCGGCTTGAAGTAATCCGTTTAGTAATTGCTCTTCTGGTAACGCTATCCATTTCAGGCCAGGCTTGCCAATGGCATCCCCTAAAATTTTAGCCGCTTCATTACAGGTCAATTCTTCGCTTGCCACATAGCGGATTTTTTTCCCTTGAAACGCAGAAGTCAGTTCCTCAAAAGCCACATCAGCAATATCATTTGGTGAAACAAAAGCAATTTTATCATTCTCGCCATAGCCTCCCATTAGCGCACCATATTCTTTTATGGTTTTAATATCATTGTAAAAATTGGTGTAAAAAGAACCGGGACGCAGTTCGATAACCGTTCTGTCCGAGAGCTGGTTAAGCAAAGGAGAATCTTCCACATCAGCTGCCCAACCGGTCAGAAATACAACTTTCTTAACGTCGTTTTGCTTAATGGCCTGCACATAATTGGTTTCCATTTTTCTGAAATACGCCTTTTGATCTTCTACCATAAAATTGAAAGGTATCATACAATACACGGCGTCTGCCCCTGCAAAGGTGGTTGTTAGAAAATTAATATCCTCTATTGAACCTATTGCGGCTTTTGCTCCAATGATTTCAATTTCTTTTTGTTTTTCGGGATTGCTACTGATAACGGTTACCGAATGGCCTTTTGCAATCAATTCTATTGCAAGAGGTTTGCTGATGTTGCCCAATGAGCCTGTAATTACGATATTCATATTTTTCTTTTTTGTTATTACAAAAGTGCAACGCTTTCAAAAAACAGATGTATCCAAAACGACTGTTTTTGAAGTCGAAATGAACAGTCTCTAAAAAAACAAAACAGTCAAATTGTATGGGATAATATCTTTCCACTCAATTAAGTTCGACTAGATCAAAATTCCATTTTACCAACGAATTTTCGCTTTCGGTTTGTTCCCCTGTTGGCAGGGCGCAACAAGAAGGATGGAATCTACCGGCAGATTGATTACAACAAATTGGGATACCTGATTCCCAGTAATGCGAACCTGTCTGTTTTCAATGCAGCGGCCATATAGGGGATGTTTGGCGTTTTGTTGCCTTTGGCAATTGCTTTAAGGTAGCTTTCCGCAAAGCTATCTTCCGTTTGAATTCTTCCAGATCAGTATCGTCCGTCTGTGGGGATTCATCCGTCTTTTCTTCCGTCCATACTTATTTGAAGCAGGATTCCACATAGTCGTTGTCAATGTTCATGACGAGGTACAACTCCACCAGTTCGATTATTTGCAATGAAGAATACTCTCAATCACTGAGGCTAAACGGCAGGCACGAAAGCTGTATTGTATGTGAAGGACAAAGGAAAGATAACGAATGGTGAGTATTAAGAAATAAACGACATAAAAAATCTGTTTCAGCAGTTGAATAACAAGACTTGACAGACAAAGGAGTTTTAGTAAAAGTTGGTAGCAGAATATAACCACAAGCGGACCAAAAGATAATCACAGTGGTGTTATTCTGGTAAAGCGGTTGTATCATCGTTTACAAAAAATCTTTCCACGTTCCCGCGGAAAGATTTTTGAATCGAAACAAATAAAAATTAACTAGCGTAATTAAATACTTAAAGTTCATTCAACAGATCATCCAAATCCAGTGCACGAGTATACATTTCCAAAGAACCGTCTGGGTGATGCGGCCATTGCTCCTTGGGGCGATCCCAATAGAGTTCTACACCGTTGCCATCAGGATCGTTCAGATACAATGCCTCCGACACCCCATGATCAGATGCTCCAGTTAGGGGATAATTAGCCCGGCGGATCCTGTCAAAGATTCCAGCCAAGTCTTTTCTTGTTGGATAGAGGATCGCGGTATGGTATAATCCAACACCATCTCGAGGCGCAGGAGGTGCTCCTTTGCTGTGCCAGGTGTTAAGGCCGATGTGATGATGGTAACCCCCTGCAGAAATAAATGCAGCTTGATTACCATACATTGTCGTAATTTCAAACCCTAAGAGACCTTGGTAAAATTCCAGAGAACGATTAAGGTCAGCTACCTTGAGATGAATATGCCCAATCCGTGTTTGGGTAGGTATTTTGTATATTTCCATCATTAGATTATTTTTTATTCCTCCACAAGATTAAACCAACGCTTTCTTGACCGCAGCTGCCAGTCCGGTCGTGGGTCGTCCAATCAACTTGGAAAGGACCTGCTTATCATCAAACAGATCATCCCTTGAAGCACCAATATCCCAACTTGCAATGGCGGAAGCGAGACCCTCAGGCAAACCTAACGATGTCAACACGCCAGTATATTCTCCTTCGGGCAGATTGTTATACGGAATATTCTTCCCTGTCTGGTTAGAAACCTCTGCAGCAAGATCCTCTAGTGTATAAGCCATGTCGCCCGCCAGTTCGTATACCTTCCCTACATGCCCTTCACCGGTCAATACTACCGCAGCAGCCTCCGCATAATCTTCCCGTGTCGCGGAAGATATCTTTCCATCACCTGCACTACCCACAAATGCACCCGCACCTAATGCACCTGGCACAGAAGCCGTATAATTTTCCGTATACCATCCATTCCTTAGAATTGTATGTGGGATACCCGAAGTGCTTAACAATTCCTCAGTTTCCACATGCTCTCCAGCGAGGCTCAACGAGGAGGTATCCGCATGAAGCAGACTGGTATAAACAATCCATTTGACACCAGCCTTTTGGGCAGCTTTAATAACATTCTCGTGCTGCACCTTACGCTGGCCAACTTCATTGCTTGATATCAGCAACAAGTGATCAATGCCTTGCAGGGCATCGACTAAAGTTTCTGGCTGCGTGTAGTCAAATACCTTTGTCGCAACACCTAATTCAGCCGCCTTTTCAGGTGAACGAACTAATGCGACCAAATTTTCGGGATTTACCCGTTGTTTTAATTTTTCTACCACCAAACGACCTAGTTGTCCGGTAGCTCCTGTAATTCCTATCTTCATGATAAATTATATATGTAATAAAATCTGTTACATTAACACGCAAAAAAATTAGTTGAACTGCCCCACAAAATCTCGCAATGTTCTGCGCTGAAGGGCGGCGAATACGATCTCATCCGTCTCAGCGAACAAGCCCTCCAACTCTGTATTGATATCCTTTCCAATAGGACATTTCGTGTTGGGGCAGAGATTTTTCTTGCCTAGCACATTCGTGTTCTTCACAGCCTTATAAATGTCTGCCAGGGTGATTTCATCACTCGAAACATTTAGCATAGAACCTCCTTCTTTTCCTTTCCTACTGATTACCCATCCCTGATCTTGCAATACACCCAACTCCTTCCGGACGATTACAGGATTAATATTAATACTGTCCGCAATCCAGTCCGAGCTTAGCCATTCGCTAGGGCTCTTCGCCAAAATCGTCAGTATATGTATGATCGTTGCAAACCTTGTATTGTTCATATCGATAGCAAAGGTAGAAATAACTTTTAAATGTAACAAATACTATTACAATTAAATCAATAACTTTGTAATGACCTACCTAAGAAAAACTAAAATCATCTTTATAAGGCATCACTCCAACTACAGGCAATTTCAGTCAGATTTATTTCCACCAGTAGAAGTAGATTTTTTCTTAAATTCAGAGGGGCTCATCTCAAACTGCTTTTTGAAGCACACACTAAAATACTTTGCATTATTAAAGCCTGTTTGATAAGCGACCTCCGCCACTGTCAGATCTGATTCTTCTAACAAATAAGCACTCCTTTTCAACCGGATATTCAAAATAAACTCCTTGATAGACATGCCTACGATATCGTGTATTTTTTGATATAAGATCGTTCTTCCAACATTCATATCAGAGACAAAATCGTCTACGGAATAATTAGGGTTTGCAATATTTAGCTCAATAAACTTCATTGCTCTTACCAAAAGCTCTTCGTCCATAGACGTAACGGTGACCTTCGACGGATCGACCACCAACCGCTTACTATAGATCTCCCTCAATTCTTGCTGGTTCTTTAGAATAGCTTCGGTTTGTTGTAGCAGATATTCTACTTCAAAGGGCTTATCAATAAACACAGTCGCACCATATTCAAGGGCTTTAATTTTATTTTGGTTCTCGTCGCCTGCTCCCGAAATCATGACGATGGGGATATGACTGGTCTTAAAATTCTGCCGTAAGCGGCGACAAACGTCAAAACCATTACCATTAGGCATCATAAGGTCGGTGATAATCAACTGTGGGTGGATCTTCTCCGCTTTAATAACCCCTTCCATGCCATCACTGGCCGTATAAATATTATATTTTTGTGACAGCCGCTGTTCCAGATATGTTCGCATGGCCGGATCATCCTCGATGAGTAGAAGACTGTTCGCTTTCCGTGCATTTTTAATAGCGCTCTCTTGTTCTATAGGGTCCAATATGATGTCGTCAATTTCCGAAATAGTATAGTCATAGACATTCCATTGCATATTTCCGGGGCTGGTTTCCTTTTTCAGGGGAATGATGATCGTAAATGAAATTTTATCTGTTTTGTTGACCATCCAAATCTCCCCTTTAAGAACATCCACCAATTCCTTCACGATGGCAAGCCCTAGCCCCGAGCTCTCTTCAAAAGTCGGCCGACGAGGCGATAAACGATTAAAAGAAGTAAAGAGGGCCGCTATCTGCTGTTCAGAAAATCCATCCCCACTATTTAGTACTTCTATCGAAATGTATTCCAGTTCATCTTCATCCGGCTTGTGAGATAATCTTGCCTTTTCTTCTTCAGTAGATCCATATATACGCACGCCTACATAACCCTTATTCGGCGTATACTTCAATGCATTAGAAAACAGATTGGTTAAAATCTTCTCGATGATATCGTAGTCGAAAGCAACATATATATGATCTTTATACGTTGAAATATTTGTTTCTATTTCTTTTTTGTTCGCATATAGTTCAAACAAACTAAAGACATCGCGCACAAAATTTATAAAATCACCAACCTGAGGGTGCAACGTGATTTTCTGGCTCTCTATTTCTCTAAAACGCAGTAGTTGACTTATCATCCGCTGTATGCGGGATACATTTTTCTCGATAAGCTGCATATAACCGGCTACATGGTCATTTGCTTCCAGGGTTTCTTTCAGCTGCTTAAGTGGTTCCAGCACGAGTGTAAGCGGTGTTTTCAGATCGTGGGAGATATTCGTAAAAAAATCCGTACGTGCCTGATTCAATTCCCGCATATTCTGCTCTTTCAAAACTTCTAAAGCCAATCGTTCTTTAAAAACCTTCTTATTGGTGTAATATCGGATGATGAAAAATAATAGCGCAATAGCAATCATGCTATAGAAGCAATATGCCCACCACGAAAGAAAAAATGGAGGGTCTACATGTATGTAAAGCCGGGATATGTCGTCACCCCATAATCCGTCATTATTAGAAGCCTTTATTTCGAACGTATAGTCGCCACTGGGGAGATTAAAAAACTGTACTGACTTTTGATGTGTATTAACCAATGACCATTTGTCACCAAACTCCCGCATACGATAGGCAAATTGATTCTTATCCGCAGCTAAATAACTATTAGCTGAAAACTTAATTTCTATATTGGACTGGTTACTGGAAAGCCGTATTCGCTCTCCCTTACGGTTCGATAAGCTGGAAATATCCTTCGATAGCGGTGAAGATGCGGAATTAGCTGTCACCTCCTTATTGTTCACTAGAAAACCGGTAAAAAATACCCGAGGTTTCTGGGGATTTTTATTCATGTACTCCGGGTCGAACAGCAAAAATCCATTTGTCCCACCAAAGAGTAGCTCTCCCTTCTCCGTTTTATAAGCAGCTCGTATATAAAAAGACCCACAGCTATTCTCTCTATAAAATCGTGCTTTTTCAAACTTTTGTATTTCGGGATCGTAATTATAGATTCCATCACTCGTACTTAGCCAGACTTTCTTAGAAACGTTGTCTTCCAATACACCGAACACCATCTTGGGAGGAAATCCATTATCGCTGTTAAAATTCAAATATGTTCCATCTTTCTTTAGAACATTCACCCCTCTTCCTAATGTGCCTAACCATAAATCGCCATCTGAGGACTCGTGATAACAGCACAAGTAGTTAGCGGAATATGGACCGTCCTTAATTAAATAATGATTTAAAACTTTTAATGTATTCCGGTCCACAACAAACAATCCCTGATGGGTAATCAACCGGAGATTATTTTGTTTATCGATATACAGTGCTTCTATTTCTAAATCTAACTTTTCATTATTTGTGCCAATTATTCTAACAACTTCCGTATCAGAATTATTCTTTCTTTTATAGAAAAACGATTGATCGGGATCTGTCATCCACCACGTACCCTCATTATCACGTACAAAGTCGTATATGGTCAGCTGCTGCTGACTTCCCGGAAAAAAGAAATTAAGATCGTTGAAAAGATGCTGATTGAGGTCATAAGACGTAATCCCTCCGCCAAATGCCGAAATAAAAAGACGTTGCTTCTCCGGGTCGAAACGCAAGCGTTTTATCATGTTTGAGTTCGGCGAATCATTGGATGATTTTATAAAATGGCTGAAGCTGTCTCTTTTCCTATCCCAATAGTTGAGCCCCCCTCCCTCTGTTCCGACCCATATATTGCCCAAATGATCTTCTTGGAAACTACTTACAACAGGATGATTAAGGCCTCCTGGACTAGGATTAAAATAACGTACGTGTGCATCGTATAATGAGCAATACGCAATCTTACCTCCATAGGTCCCGATCCATACTCCCTGATCTGGATCAGGGTAGATGGTCCATATCGAATTATTCGGCAACGAATAAGCATCGTTCAAGTTTAACCGCAGAAAGCCCCGTTCTTCCTTAACGGGATCATAGAGAAATAGCCCGAGCTGTGTTGCCGTCCATATTACACCGGCCTGGTCGAGGAATAAGCCTTTGGCTAATACCGATTGATTTCCCGCAATAGATACCGGGATATGGTCTCTTATATTTCCAGTTGCATCTGTTACATAAATACCTCCCCGTTGGGTTAGGTAATAAAAGAGCCCCTGATACTCCAGGGCGTCCACAACTAAATTCGAAGGTTTCTCAAAATTGACAAATGGAATCAACCGCTGCTCTGCTGCCTTTAATTTATAAAGGGAGCTCTCTTGAGAAATATATAGCTCACCCTTCAAACTTATAATTTTACTGAAGAACTTTTTTTCGGGCAAACGAAAACCATCTGATCTGTTGCTTTTTTTATCATACCACAATACGCTGTCTCCGGATAACATATACAGTCTACCGTCATCATGTTGACATACCGATCGTATTCTTCCCGGCACGATAAGATCAAAAGAAAATTGCTCATAGTTGAATTGCAACAATCCATGACTTGTAGCGAGGAAGAGCTTCCCCTCCTTGTCAGCGACTAGCGAACCATAGCCCCACTTAACCTTAGGTTGGCTAATAGACACGAGCTCATTCAATTGATAAAAACTATTCCCATCATACATAAAGATAGCATCGGGGCCTGTATACCACATTCTCCCTAAGCTATCTTTGGCAATACTTTGTATCCCTCCATAATAGGAGGTTTCGGGCATGACATGAAATCTATAACGAGAAATATCAATCGCAAAAGACCATTGTAAAAAGAAAATAAAAAAACAAAATATCAGACCGTATTTTCTCATGTATTATGACACTTTTACTTATTTCTCATTCCAATTTACCACAAAAATCTGTTTACCCCAATAGTTTCTTATCTGAAAACTGGAGTTTCCGATAGCCTCATTGTATTTTGTCGGTTATTTTTTAATTCAAAGACAACGATTTCATTTCTGCCCTTTAACAGATCGTCTGATCTGATTTGTATGGATTGCTGCTTTTCTTGTTCCCAATATGATCCCAGATATCTATTATTCATCCATACTTCGCCCATTCCCCAGCCAGATATATCGAGATAGATATCTTGAGGAGATTGCACGACAAATGTTCCTTTATAAAAGCAAGGAGTATGATTTGCAGACCTCGCCTCAAATGTTAAACCCCGGACAGGAAGATTTCGGATATTAAGAGGAATCATTGTCCAATTTTCTTGACTTTTCCCTCCCACCGTTATATTTCCAAATAGCCCTTTCGAATTGTCCAATATCTCGGGGCCATAGGTGACACGTCCGATATTCTCGACATAGAGTTGGATTTGATGTGTTCCAGGTACAGTTTCAAGAACTATTTTTTTATTGTTATCTGCTAATGTCCCCTGCAATTTGCCGTCGACATATACCACTGCATAGTCGCGCACATTTTCCAGCTGGAGCTCCGTTCTTTCCACATCGGTGGTGATTTCGGCCTGATATAGCACATAACCAAATTCTACACCTAGATCATTCATCGGCAATAGACTTTCAGAATCGATAAAATCCATATAGACCTGCTCCAAAGAAGCTTCTTTGTTTAAAACAATTTCTTGGGCAATCGATGGTGCGTACCATGAAAGAATTAGAATTACTACAACTATTCGTATCATTGATTTCTTTCTTCTATCAATAATGACCGAATGAATGCCTCCTCAACATTTACTTTCGGAGCAAACTTATCGCTCTTTACATAGTTGTCTATACTGTACAATAATTGTTGCGTAGCTGGACGTTTATCCATATCTTTTTGTGTATCGACTGCCAAAAGTAACAGCTTGCCTCCGTTCACCTTGGCCTCAAATCCTATACCTAGCTTCTCGTTGTTGTCATAACTATCGATCACCTGTATAAACGGCCGGAGCTGACCCGGCGCATCTTTCATCTCCATGACTTTAGCATTATTCAAAATATCCCACCATTGCCAATCCGTATGATAAGAAGTCGTAAAATCATTGAATACAGGTTCCTGATCGTGAATCAGACAACCAATGGTCATTGGCGGCCAGGCAAACATAATAGGATTCCAAAAATGATTGTGAAAAACTGATTTACGGCCTTTTACTTTATTTGGCAACGGACATAATACAACAGTTTTACCCTGAGCGAGCTGTTGTTTTGCTGCTTCATCATATACTGTCGTATAAAGCACTTTATCTGTGGACTGCAGCAAAGAAGTATGCCGAGGATAGACCCAGATATTCCAACTATTTTTGATATCGTCATTGACGGCCAGATGCACTGTCAGCTTCTGTGCTTCTGTAATATTTTTTAATACAATTGAAAATTCACCAACCGGGGAGACATCATCATTTGCTATAGTCTGGGGCTTAAGGTTTCCTTTTTTGAGAATCTTACCGCTTCCGTCCGTTAACCACCATCGCACTTTCGCTTTTTGAAGAGCAGCATTACTGAAATTATATACTTCAGCTTTACCGATAAATATTTCGTCATTGAAATATGCACTTTTTTCATAACGCAACAACGCAACCGTTGGTGCACAAAATTCTCTGAATTTTTCAGGTGTAACCAATCCCTTTGAATCCCAAAAAGGATCTAATATCCCTACAGGAGCGTATCCTTGCCCTGGAAAGTCATTAATAGAAAGCAATTGGAAGCCTGCAGATTTTGACGAACGGAGGAGAGCCTCGATTACAGCCTTATACTCCACCACCGTTAAGGCTCCTGATGCACGGAAGAAGTCGTGTGCTTGATCAAGCATTCCGTTTTCATCCAACATCTCTCTAAATACTTCAAAGTTACGCGCTTCGACAGGACTGTTTGCATATTTCTTGATTTCTTCGAAGTTGGGATAGATACAACGCTGCCCTGTCTCATGGGATATCACAGGCACATCGACATCCGACTCTGTGTTCCGGTCCCAATCCGTATTGGGTAAACCCTCGTAAACTTTTACAGGACCTTTGTTTGTTTGCTGCGAGACATAATATTGGTCTGATTTTACACGGGTACGAGCTGTGGATCCACTGTAGAGATGCCGTGGATCGAGTTTTCTTCCTTCGGCCGTCAGCTCTTCAATGAAGTCAAAGTTACCTGTAATCTCATTTCCATTACAGTACAGTATGAAGGAAGGATGATTGCCATATTCCTTTAAGATGGCCTTAATCTCTCGACGGAAGAAGTTGTAACGCGCCTCATCGGGCTCCGCATCTTTACCCCACATGGGCATTTCCACCTCAAAATAGATACCGTGCTTGTCCGCCATACGGAATGCAGCCTTAGGAGGACACCAGGAATGAAAACGAAGATGATTTAAACCGTACTCTTTCATTAATACCATTATCCGTTCCCAGGAAGCATCGTCTACCGGCACATAGCCTGTTTTAGGGAAAACAGCATTTTCAACATTACCTCGCAAGTGAATGGGACGATTGTTCAGCAACACATGATTTTTACCTTGCTTCACCTCACGCATGCCAAATGTGGTTGATTTGGAATGCTGATATTTTCCCTTGTCATCAGCTGTGTTTAACTGACAAGTGATTTCATACACATTTGGATTGAATTCATCCCACAGTTTGATCTCCTTTCCTAATGGTATTGTCCGTTCGATGATAGTCACCGAGTCGCTACTTACAACAGACGTCTCATTGATGAGATTATAATTTTTTCCAGCTATCGAAAATATAGCTTGACCTTTTACCGCTTTTTTACTGTCATTCTTTATGTGCAGCTTAACCCGGATTGTATTATCCGCTATGTTCGGATAGACCTGCAAATCATCGATGTAGACAGGGTCTACCGCAACTAGCTTCATCTCACCCAATACACCATTCCAGTTGATCTGGGTAAATTCGGTATGAGCATGATTCCACTTATGCGTATTATATTGAAATCTATTATCAATACAAACGGTTATACGGTGTGTCTTTCCAGGTATTACAAATTCGGTTAGCTCATGATTGTGTGGCACACTGACATAATCGATTTTGCTGACTTCTTTGGTATCCACATATATTGAACTAAGCCAATGTGTACGTTCGAAATACATAAATATGCGTTTTCCTTTCCATGCTTCCGGAATTTCGATATCACGCTGGTACCATGCTGGCCCCATATATTCGTATTTACGCGTCAGGCGATCAATATGCCTATATGGGGATTTATACCCGATCTGGTAGTCATCCGTTATACCGGGGAGTTCAATCTTTTCTTGCAAGATATGGTTGTATCGTGGCGAAAGCGACCCCCTCCTGAAATCCATAACATCTGTTTGGAATCGCCATGTCCCCGACAGATCGACTTCTATGGTCTGCGCGCTAAGGGAATAAATTTGTATCATGGACAGCATCAATAGTATGCTCGCCAGGTATTTCTGCATCTTATAATTCATCTCGGTATCTATATTCAAACCAGGCTTTAAATCTTTTTCTTTAGTTTACTCAAGGCTTCCAGATAATAGTAGTCTGCATAGGTGAGTGGTACATCCACCTCGGATTTAAGCGGGTATGCGCCGACACTATGTTTTAAAATAAAGCAACCATTTTCCCCTAGATTAGCTGTGTAGGCAGGCGATGCCAATGTCTTGATCTGGATTTCTACAATTTGTCTATATTTTTGAGCATGATCTTTATCGGCATAGTCACTTAGTTCGACCAAGGCCGATGCCATGATAGCCGCTGCCGACACATCGCGATAAGTATTGGGGATATCCGGACTGTTATAATCCCAGTAGGGAATATAGTCTTCCGGCATATTCGCATGATTAATCAAATAGTTTGCAATATTTGTCGCTTGTTGTAGATACCGCTCATCTTTTGTTTCTCTATAGAGGTAGGTATATCCGTATAACCCCCAAGCCTGCCCCCTACTCCACGAGGATTCGTCCGAGAAGCCCTGATGTGTTTGCTTCAAATGGGGTATACCCGTAATTGTATCATACGACACAACATGATACGAACTGTAGTCGGGTCTAAAATGATGTTCTATTGTCTTATCTGCGTGCGACAAAGCTATTTCTTTAAAGCTGACGTCTCTCGAATATTCTGCCGCCCAGAGCAGCAACTCCAAATTCATAATGTTATCAATGATAACGGGATACTGCCATTGTTCTGTATTATGATCCCAGGACCGAATTAGCCCAACCTGCGGATTATAACGTGTACTAAGTGATTTGGCAGCGGTAAGCATGACTTCTTCGTAATCCTTGTTCTTTGTCAACCGATAACCATTGCCAAAACTGCAATAGATCATAAAACCTACATCGTGGTTGTCCGTGGTGTATTTCTCCCGCTCTACCCGATCGGTGTACAGCTGTGCATATTTCAATACATCCGGATTCAGGCTATTTTCATAGATATACCACAAGGAACCAGGAAAAAAACCACTACACCACCAACGCGAATCAGAAGATACATCTTTGCCTTTTTCATACGTCCGCGGAAACCGGCCTTCTTGACCTTCATATTTTTCAGCCATTAGTAAAGATTGTTGTTCAGCAAAAACAAAAGCACTATCGATTATTGATTTTAAAGCCTTGTCACTATCAGTCTTAGAATTGTTGGTGCAAGCATTAAACCCCGCAAGGATTATAAAGCAAATAAAAAATGTGTTGCGCATACTATAGAATTATTTATTTAATGGTGTCATAATATTCTTTCATCAGGTACCAGGCTTTCTTGCGGTATCCCTGATCTGAAACGAGGCCTTTACGATTCCAACCTTCCTGGTTTGTCGGGTGGAAGCGAAATGGCGAACGAAAATCGAATAATATCCAAGGAGCTGTTCCCCGTAAGTTTGGAATATGTTTGAACATCTCCAGGTTATCGCGATAAAGGGTCACCTGATAGTCCTCGCTCCAGGAACTGACGACATCCGCATCTCCTGTCTTTCCATAAAGGGCCTCGCCGCCAAACTCAGAAATAATAAGCGGTTGACCTCCAGCAACATCCCATGTGGCTTTGTCTGGTGATATGGGCCATTGATGGTACCACCCCATGTATTTGTTGACTGCCACGACATCAAGTTCCTTGACAAACGGGTCATTCATGACAAAAATCTGTCTGTCGCGATCAAACCGTACCAGGTCAAAAGCGGCTGTTATCAATCTTGTCGTATCTATGGCCTTACAGCTCGCTATTAAATGGCTCAAAAAGGCATTTCGCGACACGGAAGGTTGTGTCTCATTCGCAACACCCCAGAATGCCAAAGCACTGCGGTTTTTGTCCCGCATGACCATCTCCTGAATCATCTTGCCTGCTTTCGCCTTTGTCTCTTCATTTGCAAAATCTATACCCTGCCATATGGGTATCTCTTCCCACAGCAAAAAACCCATTTTCTCTGCGAGCCGTACCGTATGTTCATTCTGCGGATAGTGGGCTAGCCGAATCATATTGCATCCCAAAGCTTTGGCTTCCGACAATAACATAACTGCATCGGCTTCAGAAAAAGCTCGCCCCTGACGCTGTGGAATTTCTTCATGAAAGGATATAGCTTTTAAGAATATGGGCGTACCATTTAAATAGATATCTTCACCTTTGACCCAGATATTACGGAAACCTATCTCTTCCGCGATGGTGTCGGCTGCACTCGTCACGATAACCTTATACAACTTGGGCGACATCGGTGACCAACGTTCTAGATTCTTGACCCGAAAGGAAATGTTTGCTTCTCCATTTTGATCCGTAGTCAAGACCTGTTTAACTTTCAATTCGGGAATTTCTAGTGTCAAAGCCTCATTTGCACGCTTTTCGGACAACCTGATACGAGCATCTATCTTATCCGCTTTATACTTGTCCAACTGGATAAAGTAATCATCGATAAAAACTTTTGGCGTCTTCACCAAAAACACATCTCGTGTAATACCCCCATAATTCCACCAGTCGAAAGCCAGCGCCGGAATAGCATCTACCGTTCTCGTGTTGTTGACTTCTACCGCAAGGAAGTTGTCCTTCTCCTTAACTTTATCAGTTACCTCAATTTGAAAAGGTGTAAACCCACCCTCATGCTGACCTATTTCTTTACCGTTCAGATAGATGCGACAACGATAACTGACAGCGCCAAAGTACAGAAACAAACGTTCGTCGCTTACTTTGCTGGCTTCAAATCGACGCGCATACCAAACTGTTCCTTCATAATATTTCAGTTCCGGTATCTGGCTATTCCAGTCAGAAGGCACGTTTAACCGCAACCCATTTTCAAATGAATACTCATAGAAATCTGTTTTACCTTGCGGCTTTTTATTTAAATAGATTTGATTTTTACGCCCTTGCGCATACTGGTCGACTATAGCATCCCATCTGCCATTCAATGACTGTCTGTCTCGCCCATATACATTTATCATCGTTTGCTGGGCGGTGAGGTCAGCACAAAATAAGCTAAATAGGGTTAAGCATGTCGTTATATACGTGTTCAGCTTCATACAATTAGTTGTTATTCTTATAAATTTTCATAGCATATCCTCCGCCTGCCGCCATTAATAATGTCAATTTGCGATCGGAAGGAATCGTAGTAATTTCCTTTTTATAATCCGATGCGATACGGTTAGCGTTTGCGCCATCACGGTATATTTCTGCCCTGTAATTTCCCTCCTTCAAGAAAGAAAGATCGAGTTCCATCGTGCGTGGATCCCAATTGGTCATCGCTCCTATATACCACACGTCATCTTTTTGGCGAGCTACAGCTATATACTGACCAATTCTACCGTTGAGCACAATAGTTTCATCCCACACCGTGGGAATATCGGCGATAAAGTCTGTGCATTCCTGTTCTTTTTGATAACTGGTGGGGCTATCGCAAAGCATATTCAAGGGTGATTCAAAAATCACATACTGTGCAAGTTGGCGACAACGTGTACCTTGACTCATGGGTTCGTCATTGATACCACGATGGGTTCGTTTTGTAGCATTGCGCATAGCACCCTGTGTATAATCTACGGGACCTGCGACCATCCGAATAAATGGCATAGTCACATCATAAGTTACCTGATCCAGTTCAGGTCCGTTCCACTTCATCTGCTCCAGGCCATGTACCGCCTCGAAATTGATTACATTCGGATAAGTGCGGTTAAGACCTGTGGGTTTGTATGTACCATGAAAGTCAACCAGTAATTTATATTTTGCTGCTATTTCTGCCGCACGGTAATGGAAGTCGACCATCTGTTGATCGTCCCGATCCATAAAATCTATCTTAAATCCTTTTATACCCATTTGGGAATAATGGCTACACACCCGTTCCATATCCCGCTCGAAAGCGTAATACCCGGCCCACAGGATTATACCGACATTTTTTGATGTAGCATACGCAATCAGCTCTTTTAGATCAATTTCGGGTACTACCTGGAACAAATCTGCCTGCAGGTTTATAGCCCAGCCCTCGTCCAGGATGACATATTCAATTCCATTTTGGGAAGCAAAATCAATGTACGCCTTATAGGTAGGATTGTTGACTCCCGCCACAAAATCAACATGCGACAATCCCCAATGATTCCACCATTCCCACGTCACTTTACCGGGCTTTATCCAGGAAGTATCTTCCACCCGCGAAGGTGACGCTAACTTATAGACGATGTCACTATCGGCTAACTCTTTATCATCGGTAGATACGATCACAATGCGCCAGGGAAACTTCGCTTTCGCCTGGCATCTGGCAATATAAGGCTCCCGGGCGGTTACGAGTTGTTGCAATTGGTTATGCCCTCCTTGTTGTATGGAGGCGGGATAAGGTGCAAACTGCGACTGCAATGAAGTCGTGCCTTCTTTATTTAAAATAAACATTCCGGGGTAGCTTTCCAGATCGGCCTCGGCAAGACAGACCTTTTTTCCTTCGTCCAGGTTGACCACTAAAGGTGTAAACGCCAATTTTTCCGCTGTCATTTTACGAAGCGATGTATAGGTGTACTCGTTTTCAAACGAATTGAAGTATTGGCTTTGAATATCGTTGAATTTTCCCTTCACATAGGGAACATACGCATCGTGATCTTTAACAAAGTTGAATACCGCTTCTTCATCTTTCACGATAAAATCCGTATTTCCGGTAGATACAAAGCGATAGGCGACGCCTTCGTTGTAGGCGCGGAAAACTAAATTAAAACCCTCATTGAAGCTCAGCGTCAATTCATTATAATGGTCGATAATCTTGTTTCGTTTATAAAAAGAGGCCTTAATTTCCTCTTGGATAGTTCGTGTTTTTACACGGCGCAGCCGCGAACCCTTTCCCCATATCACACCATTTTCCAGTTCCATGGCAAGAGATGAAGGCCGCAGGATGGTATCTGCTTCGTGCAACAGGGTATAACTTATCGTGCCAGCCAAAGAAATGGATGCGACAAGTTTACCATCGGGAGAAGCCAGCCGGTATTTTTGCTGCCCCGATAAATCTGCAGCAAGAACAAGCAGGAGAATAGTAAAAATAAAGTTCTTCATTGTCTTTTCATACCTCCACTTATCGCCTTAATTCACCTGCCTCAGTTCAAGCGCATTGATATAATAAAAACCATATTGATTGTTGTTATTATCCCCCGCTGTCAGTGTAATTGTAATTTCGCCGTTGGCATTGGGTTGCACTTGATCGGCACAAGCGATATTGCTCGTGTTATTTGCCGCATCCAGGAAAGTAACTACCTCATTGGCTCCTGTAACAGTATACTTCGTTTCGCGGTTTTCATTGCCTGCACCCGCTCTTGCCCCAAAGAAACAAAGCTTAAATTTCTTATCCTTATTCATTCCACTCAGCCGGACCACACTTCTTTCTACCAATTTCCCTTCCCACACTGTTTTCGGATTGCCATAATAAGAGTCGGACGAAACACTACCCGGTATGTTCATCGCCGTTGTGGTCGTAGTAGGTCCATTTAAATTCCGCCCATTAAATGGTTCTACAATCGTCAGCGCTATATTCGTATTCTTGCCCACCTTATCGTGGAGGTTCGGAATAGTCGTATTCGCGGTAAACTGTGTCAGCCCATTCCAATCGTAAGGCGTGGACGTTCCTCCAAAGTTGATCAGTATCGGTTCCGTAAAGTCCGAAACACCACCACTACCTTGATAGTCCACCATCTCGGTCACCTTATTAGGGTCTAGTGTAGCGAAGTGTGCCGCATGCTGGGCGATCTCGGTTTCATACGCCCCTAGCGCCGCAGGTTTGTAGCTGTTACCGATTACACTTTCACCGAAAATGGCCTCAAACCAAGCGCAGGATGCGGTATAACGGCCTATATTCACATCCAAGTGATAGCCATCACGGCAAAAGTTGTCGCCAATGATGCTTGTTCTACCGTTTTGGATAGCCGTACCTGCGGGAACAATGCGATCCGCAGGAATTAAATTTTTCGCTTTATTATACGCATCTACTATCGCGGCATACATCACGTCCTGGTCTTTTCCGTAGTTGGCAAATCCCGAGTGTGTCGAATTGTTGGCATACGCCCAGGTCTGATGCAATACATATCTGACCTGAGGATTTGTTGCACGGGCCGCCACATAATCATACAGTGCCACCAAGGGTGTAAAAAAAGTGCTAAATACACCGGAGTTCGGGCTTTCCTGCTGAAAGCTGATATAATCCCAATCTTCATCCCAGAGCGCCGTCTGTATAGAGGTGTTGGCCGTCGTTGCTTTTACGCCCTGCTGGTTAATCTTGCGGTAAGAATAGGCCGCAGCATTGTTCGTCGCATTTTGCAGGTGTAAGGTCAGGCTAGCACCTCCGATGTACAGATTGCCGATGATGACCTTATGTCCCTTTGCATTGGCCAAGCCATAAAAATGGTTTTCAAGAGCGTCCTCCGAAAAACTGTTTCCTATGGCCAATATTTTGGTTATACCATCATCCTGTGGATCTTCCACACTTCCCGTCACCACAGTCACGATGCAACTCGCCACCTTCTTTCCTGCCGTCGAGACGAGAACAACTTCTGTTGTTCCTTTACTTTTTCCGACAACCTTTGCGGAGAAGTCCGTATCCACAGAAATCGTCGCAATATTAGCATCAACGACCTGCCATTTATAGCTCTTCGATGGGTTTGAAACAGCCGGAGTAAAAACAGGAACTATCCTGATTTCATCTCCTTCAGCTATCGTCTCCCGGTTAACATTCAATGTCACCGATACAGTTTCATCAGCCTTGTCAGGTTCCGTACCGGGTTTAGAACAAGAAAAAGTACCGACAACAAGGAGAACGAATAAGAAAAAATACGCTAGTTTGAAACTTCTTGACATAATACGTAGATGAAATGATAATTATTGCACCTCTACATCAATAAGCTTCACCCATCCTTCACTTGTGGCATCACCATTTACAGCCAATTCAATACCGGGCTGATTTCCTTTTGATGTGTCCACAATTGCTACAGCCCATGAATACGTCCCCGCAGGCAAATCAACATTTGTCTTGAAGTTATACGACACGGGTTTTTCTTTCAACCAGTTCGAAGGTTCGCTACCTGTATCCAGTAAAATCTTCTTCACGTTGTCCTGTGCATCCAATAGCGCAAAAGCAACTTTATATTTATAATTCCACTGTGGGATATTATTCGGCAAATACCCCCACCCCACATTTCTCCATCGGTGATTTATCGTAATCTCTGTACCGCTTTTGACTTTTTCCGGTAAGTAGAGCTGATCGGGATAAACGCGATAACCGCCTTCAGATACAAAGCGTTGAACTAAGCCATAAGCATTTTCAAACCATGAAGTCGTCTCCGATCCGGCACGGAAGTCCATCATGTTCACATGCCCTTCGGCTGAAGCCTCAAACTCTCCTTGCCGCACATCTTCCGGATGCCCCTGTCTGTATCCTTTGGGGTCGTTCCAATAACTATGGGAACTGATAATCCAACCGCCTTCCATGATAATCGGACGTTTGAAATTCCATGCCGCAGCAAACTGTTTTTCCCAAGATCCATAATATTCGTTCATGCCAAAGGCATCTGACCGAAGGCTATATCCTTTGTTAATCGCTTTTACTAATAGTCTGTCACTATTTGGATTTGCCGCTCCCCAACTAAGAGGGTGTCCGACAAGACGGTGGTAATTGATGACTAACGGAACTTTGGTAAAAGTGCGGGCATACAAATCTGTCACCCAATCCAGCACCTCTTCTTTCAGCCTTTCGGTATTTGCGCCGGAAGAAGTGTTAGGATCCTCATAAATCACATTATGTGCTTCTCCCCATTTTCCAAATCCATATGCATCGATAAATGAAGTACGGTCCGGATCATTGAAATCCTCAGCCAAAGCTTCGATAAATTTAGCGTAATACTGCTGGAAAACAGGATCCTGCGGTATAGGAGTGACCCGGGTAGGGTAATTACTATTCTCCAGGTAGGATGCAGCTCCGGCATCAAATACAAACTGTGGTGTATTCATACCTTGATCACGCCCGTCGACTACGATCCGGAAGGCTATAGGCAATCCCCGATCTTGTACTCCTTTAATTAAGCGGCCAATCTGCGTATTCGGATCTCTCCAGGCATACACACCGTCACTCGGATTCAGCGAAGACCAGCTTGTGCGGATATAACATGCCGAAGCATAATCGATAACCTTTACCTTTTTACCGAGATCGGATACATATACCTCCATATCCCAATAAGAAGGTTCAGCCGTACGCGCAGCATACATTACCCAGCCGTTCAGTGGATTGTGTAATATCGAGGTTCTATCATATTTAGGCTGTACCAGCGTGTTATTTCCATTCCCTCCTTCTCCTTCATTATCGGTTCCATTTGAGGAGCAAGCAAATGAATTGAAGCATACAAATGCCATCAATGCAAGTTTGATCATTCTCGTATAATTTAATTTTCTCATATCGTAATCTATTAACACTCAGTTTGAAATATTGCCGTACCTTCCTCATGACCGGCTATCGACCAAATTCCGATACAGCAATATTCCTATATATCTTAGTTCTTCCTAACGCTTTTCTGCAAGAATCGTCATATTCCTCAAATCAAGTATGAGGAAATTTGTTCCGCCCGGAATTGTGACGTAGGAGTTCCGATGCTCACCCGAAAACCCACCGGACATATCAGACATTTTACCCAATACGAGTGTGATATCCTGTCTTAATCCACCGGATGTCAATGGAGCACTGAAGGCATAAGCCAGGTTCTTGTCATTATCACTACCTCCATAGACGATAAATTTAGTTTTGCCAGTCCTTTCACCCGTGTAGATAAGAACTTGTGGATCGGCCAAGCTTACCGTACAGTTCATCTTGATAGGTGTTCCCCAACTGTTGATGGCTCCGTGCATCCAAAGATCCGTCACCTCAGTTGTCATCGGCACCCCGCCGTCACCATTCCATTCAACAACTTTTGGTGTTAGCGCTTGAGCTGGGGAATAGATGGTTGCGGTCGCTTTTTGCATGTTAACTACGATGCGGTATTCTCCGGCTGTCTCTATATTCCAGGAAACTGGGGTTTCGTTCATTGTCACCGCTACAGCGACACCATCCTGCAAGGTGCCGTCTCCGTCAGCAGGAACGATATAGTTTGTTTCCCCGTCATATTCCACCGGAATTTGAAGCTCTCCCGGTTCCAGCTCGAGAAGGAAAGCATACTGAGACTCATTTTCCAGTGTTTGACTCATCTCTACTTTGCTCATCCCCGGTACGGCTGTTCCATCCAGAAACACCTTATCCGCATCAAAAACCACTGTCCGGATAGGCTGTACATTTACCCGTACGGTACGCACTTCAGGTGCCTCAAAGGTTGCGCCGCCTTCCCATTGTGCGGTGATACGAAATTCTAATGTAAACGACCTGTTCACGCGAACGCCCCATTTTTCATTGGCCCAGTTCTGCAACTGCTCAGATGTGAAACTCCGGCTGTATGTACCCTCGTCCTCGTAGTTCAAAATCGTCGTCGCCGAGCCAAAATTATTCCCTACAATATCCAGTTTTGTCGTATAGGAGACAAGGTGGTCACCACCGACTTCCCGGGCATCTGTCCAGGTAAATGTCACAATATCATCCGTAATATGTTCTTCATCCAGCACAATGTCTGTCGACGAAGCTGTTAGTTCTAATTGCTCTTCTACCTTGTCGATATCCTGTATTTGATACTCACAGGCATGCAGACAAAGAGTGATGAACAATAATGACAACGACTTATATAAATATGTTACTCTTTTCATCCTAATGTTTTTAATAAAAAATCACTATTTCTATTTATCATGAGACATCCTACTTGAAATATCCATCGTTTTGTGGAAATTCAGCATCCCTGTTGGCATCGATGATACCTTGCGGAATAGGCCATAAGGCATGATAGCCTTGCACTTTATCTGCAATAGCCGTGTTATAGGTTTTGACGCGATCCAGATAGGTACCCGTACGTACTAACGTAAACCGACGGCTTTCTTCACCGACCAGTTCGCGGATACGTTCATCAAGCAGATAGTCCATGTCAACATCCGCAGCAGCGACCAATGACGCTCCTGCACGCTGACGCACTTCGTTGATAGCTTCGGCAGCTTTTGAATAGAAAGCAGCACCCTGCCCGATATAAGCTTCCGCCAGCAACAGATAAGTTTCCGCCAAACGGAATTTCATACGATCCTTGTAGCTACCCGTCAGGCTCAGGTTCTCCGCACGTCCGTAGAAAAATTTGGTCACCGCCGGAAACAAGGTCTTTGTCGAGAACCATGTCTGTTCGGTGATATTTGCTTTTTTACCAAATAATGCGGCATCGGCCGGATTATTATAATACCAGTCGCGTTTGATATTGTAGTTCGAGTTACGGATGTCTGTAGTACTAAAAATACCAGCTACAGATCCTGTAGCATTGGTTCTCTGCGTACCCATCCACCATTTCATCGGCACGATCTGGGCTAAGCCACGTCCACCCAATGTATCGGCCAGCACAAAACCGGAAACATCCTGGTACTTCGGATTCCATGCCCGGCGTGTCCAGTCGTCCGAGTTGGTCCCTCCTCCTATCGTATTAAATTCGAATTGCAAAACGAAGATACTTTCCCGGTTACCACTTTTTCTGTTTTGATTATTCTCGAGGAACAAATCACTAAAGACATCTCCTGGCTTATCTTTGTCCACGCCAAAACGTGTCTTCATCAAATCGTAGTGTCCACAGTTGATGACCTCGAGTGCCGCATCTTCTGCTAATTCGTACTCACCTTGCATCAAATACATTTCACTCAATAAATGATAAGCAGCCCATTTGGTCAACCGCCCTTCCTGCACCTGATCCGGATTATCGGGAAGATGCTCAGCGGCAAATTTCAGATCGTCCACAATATGTTCCAGCACTTCTTCTTTCGGCGTCCGCGTAAAGTTGAGCTGGAAATCATATAGTATCGTCTCCACATAAGGTACATCGCCATACAAGTATACTAACGTACGATAAGCGTAGGCACGGAAAAACCGCGCCTCGGCCTGAAAGCGCTCTTTATCTGTTGGTTTGTCCCAGTTCGTGTTTTCCTCCGAAAAGACCAATATTTCATTGGCCGAAGAAATCAAACTGTAGGCCCAGTTCCAATATGTTTTGACGAACTGTTCTTCCGCATTCAACGTTAGATTGGCAAAGGGAATGAGCGAAGCATCACTGTTGATAACGTCCACAATATCCGTCGCCGCCTGCAAAGCCTCATAAGGACAAGCGCCATTATGGATATATGCTCCCTTCTCGCCCCATGTATTATATTCGGACCGGGTAAGCGCATACAGTCCGGCAGTTCCAACCTCAAATCCATAAGTACTGGTCAGTGTGTTGGAAGGAGACAACTCTGATTTTAATTCCTTCTCGAGAAACTTTTCACACCCACTTACGGCGATCATCAGGATAACCGCAAGGCTTGATTTTATAATATTTTTCATTTTCATATCGCCTATCAAAATTTAGAATGTTAAGTTTAATCCGAACATGTAGGAACGTGCGGTCGGATAAGACGCCATCCAACCGTTCTCGTAGTTAAGAACTTGCCTTGTGTTCGAAAAGGTATGTAAATTGTTTACGCTTACATTTACGTCGATTGCGCTGAGCCCTACTTTGCGCGCAATTTCAGGCCCAAACCGATGTCCCAACGTAATATTCTTCACCTGGACAAACGAAACTTGTTTATAATACCCGTGTCCGTAGTTATTCACATAACCGGGAGAAACGATATCGGCATCCTGATTTTCGGGTGTCCAATAATTCGCACCGTGTACATAATTGGTAATCCCAAACGTCCACGAACCTATATTGGCTAAGTTGTCTTCACTCCAGACACCGAACACGCCATTGACCAAAGCGGATAAGTAAAAGTTCTTATAGCTTAACTTATTGCCTATAGAGCCCGTGAAGCTAGGCCGTTTGGATCCGATAATCTTTCGGTCGCCCTCGTCGATATATCCGTTTCCATCGGCGTCTTCCAGCTTGGCTGCGCCAGGAGTAGCTCCTCCTTGAATCTCTTGCTCAATACCATCAGCATCCACATAGGTAAACTCGTCACCCTGTTTCCATATACCGACCATATTGTAGTCATAAATCACGCGCAGAGGCTTACCGATAAACCATTTGTTATCGATATCATCTATTTTATCCCCACGTAAGTCTACGATTTTGTCTCTATTCATGAAGAAATTAACGTTAGAAGTCCACTGAAAATCTTTGTGATCAATATTCACTGAATTCAAGGCGATCTCGACACCCTTATTGCGGGTCTGCCCGATATTATCCCAGATCCGGTTATACCCATTCATAACAGGTACGGTACGAACCATCAACAAATCATAAGTGTTGGACATGTACGCGTCTATACTTCCCCCCAGGCGATTGTTAAACAGCGAGAAATCCAAAGCTAAGTTTGCTGTATAGGTGGTCTCCCATCTCAAATTCGGATTACCAATCCCGTCACCTGGCAGGTATGCGGTATTGACTGCTGTACCGCCGTCACCCCAGATGTATTTAACATCCGCATAGAGACGATCATAAGTCCTATACGCCTGAATAGCCTCATTGCCATTCGCCCCAAAGGATGCCCGGATTTTCAACATATTCACCCAGTTTACATTATCCCTTATAAAGGCCTCCTCGCCAATATGCCAGGCAAGAGCGGCAGAAGGGAAAAAGGCATATTTGTTATTTCTGCCAAAGTTAGATGACCCGTCCGATCGTCCGGTCAAGGTTGCCAGGTATTTGCCTTTATAAGCATAATTCAAACGAGCCATATAGGAGAGCATAGACGATTCGCTCAGACTAGAGCCTATAGTCTGGTTACGTGCTGCAGCATCCATCATGTAATACTGAGTATCATCCGTTACAAAACCTTCTGCATTTAAGGAAGAGCCGATACTTTTGGTCTCCTGCATACTGAAAAGCCCTGTTGCATCGAAGCGATGGTCACCGATCTCACGTTCGTAACGAAGTATGTTTTCCCAGGTATATTCCGTATAATGTCCATTGCTGATACTGCTTTTTCCTCCCACTACTCCTGCCTGTTCTCTACCTTCGAAGGTATCCCGTCCGTAATAGGTTCCCGTAAAGTTGCTGCGGTAGTTGTACCCGTAATTAGACCGGAAGGATAACCCTTCCACAGGCAATAAGATATTTGTATAAGCGCTTAGGAAAAAATTCCGGTTGGTACGTTCCTGATCCGCATTTACATTCCGCATAGGATTGGTGATCAGCGAATATTCCATAGGCTCGTTCACATAATATCCGGATTCATCTTTATATTTTCCATAGGGACTTTGCTTTATCGCATGCTCGATATTCGGGGTTATACCACCATCGTCCCGTTGTGTGAACTGTGTTCCTATACCCGTAGTGAGCCAGCTGTTGAATGTCTGGTCAATATTCGCAGAGATAATCGTGCGGGACAGTTTGGAGTTGTAAACCACACCCTCTTGCCCGAGCGACGAAACAGCCGCCAGATATTTTGTACTCTCCGTGCCGCCGGAGAAGTTGACCTGATGGTCCATTGTTAGACCTCTCCGGAAGATATAATCCTGCCAGTTATGGGTAATGCCATTGGCATAATTTTCCCGTTCGGTAACGCTGATGATATTTCCGGCAATAGGATCCAATTGATCCCCGGAAAGTCCTTCTTTCAAACGGCCGATATCCTGTTGTAAACGGATGTACTCATTAGGTCCCATGACCTCAATATATTGCATAGGCTCAGCCATACCGAGCTGCCCTTTGTAGTTCACCTGCGGTTTTCCAAGCTTACCTCTTTTTGTCTGGATCAATATGACCCCGTTGGATCCACGCGCGCCGTAAATTGCTACAGCCGAAGCATCTTTCAATACGGTAAGATTATCGATGATATTTGGATCCAGATCCACCAATGAACCGCTATAAGGGATACCATCTAAGACGATTAGCGGCGTATTGTTAGCTGATAATGAATTTTCACCCCGAATAAGGAGGCTTTGGCCCTGACCCGGAGCCGCATTCGAGGTCGTAATCGTAAATCCGGCTACCTGGCCTACCAGGCGATCCATTAAGTTGGGCGTAGAAACCATTCCCAGCTCTTTTTCACCAACAACGGACAGGCCTCCGGTCAAATCCTTTTTCCGCGCTGTTCCGTATCCGATGACCACCACTTCATCGAGCAGTTTGTCGCCGACCATGGTGATATTTATAACACCAGAAGAACTTACGGCGACTTCCTGATCGCTATAACCTACGTACGAAAATACTACTGTGGAAGATGGCGGTGCTTGTAGCATGTAGTTACCTGCCTGATCGGTAGTTGTTGTTGTATTCCCATCTTTCACATAGACTGTCACACCGATTAATACATTTCCATCGGCATCGCTTACTTTTCCTCGGACTGAAAGACTTTGTTGTGCATACATAGCCGTTGTCGACAGGACGAAAGCGATAAGCATGAAGCAGTCTTTAAACTTTATGTTAATTTCTTTTATCATATAAATTTAGAGTTGGTTAACGTTAAAAAAATATTTACATTTTTATCTTCTTTTGATAGACTAGTGAAGATAAATTGGTATTTAATTAAATAGCAGTGTATTTCTATAGGCATTAAAATTTATTGGTGAAACTTCTTTGTTATTTAACTCATTCATTGTAATAAAGAGGTAATTATTTATAGCTTTATTATCGGCAGACCGAGATCATCATAATCCTTCGGCTTGATACAAAAGTAGGTAAAGAGATACCCGCAAAGGGTATTCATTTGTACAGAAAGGGTTCATTTTTGTACAGAAAGGATTATTTGTGGAATTTATTTATTCCGCAATGGTTCTTACATGGTCAATCGTGACGGAATCGCTTGATTGTACATCGATTGCGTCTCCTGAACCGATACGTAGGATATCTCTAAAGCTAGCTTGGGTAATCCCTTTGGCAGAAATCATATGGTGGGAAATAACATTCCGAACGAAAAGGCCCTGTATATTATCCGTAAATTCTACAACCATACCTTGCTTAGACGACTTATTAATAATCATGTTCTCGACAAATACATTATTTATCCTTAACTGGCCTATAGGCATAATACGGATAGCACGATGAGATATTGAATAAAAGTCTTGCCAATTTTGAAGGTAGATATTCGCAATATTATCTACTGTTCCCCGATATACGGACCCGCTGACCACATTGACATTTTCCTGGCCTGCGGCTATACCTGTATCAGTCAACCCAATGTTGATGAAATCGTCTCCACTTACTCCACGGCAGTTATCAATTATAATATTCTTACAGCCAAAGCGGATTCCCAGACCATCTTGATTCAACACCTGTCGATCCTTTCCGTCAACCTCAATTGCTTGCCTCACATTAAATGTGATATCAGCTACTTTCCCATTCAGCGCTCGTTCCAAAACAATGCCATGCGCGTGGTAATCTTTTAAAGTAAATCCACTGATTTCAAACTGATCGACATATGCAAAAATAATCCCATGGTTTCGCCAGCCCCCTTTTTGATTTTCATCAGCCTTACCGGCATCACTACCATACGATAGACTGAAATCTCCAACAGGAGGAGTTGTAGATAAGGTTTTATTATGATCTCCTGTAGACCTAGGATTGTCTGCCCCCTCTAAAAGTACATTTCCAACACCTCTAATCTTTATATTCTTCAATGGTTTAATTTCTGAGATACCAAGGCCGGAATTGGCGGATCGTATAAAATTATCCCGGCATTGGTCAGAAAGCTTAATGACACAATTATTTAATACCAACTCCATATCACTAGGCAACAAGATGGCGCGGTCGATTAACCAAACTTTCGTTCCTGTTACATCGTCGTATGGCGGAATAACAACTTTCCCCGTAGTACTGGAGGCTTCCTCAATCGCCTGCTGTATACGTTCGATTTGGCTTCCTTCCTTGTACATATTTGGTGTATAATATTGAATTGACTGTCCGCTGACAGCGAAAAAGAAACATAAAATCCAAAAGTTACCAATCAATATTTTAATCATCGTTGTAGTAAGCGTGTGAATTGTTATCATTTTTTTTTTTTTAAATGGATTAATAATGGAGTAACCTTGCCAAATCTAAACATAATCATCTATTAGAAGGATCCGTTTTGTACGGAAATGGTTCATTTTTGTACTTCCCTCCCCACGATTTCCTCCTCAAGTCAGATAACCTTACTAAAGCTTAATCATGATTTAATATCCTGTTCATAATAAAGTCGGATCTTCAAAAAGCTATTTATCAGTACGATGAGCAAACGCGAAATAGAGGTAGTGGTACTATCCGACATTCATTTAGGAACATACGGATGCAGGGCTAAGGAACTGCTACAGTATCTCAAAAGCATAAAACCCAAAACTCTTATCCTGAACGGTGATATTATCGATATCTGGCGATTTAGTAAATCATACTGGCCTGAATCACATATGAAGGTGGTCCGCCGGATTATGAAGTTTCTTTCGGAAGGTACCGAGGTCTATTATCTGACGGGAAACCATGACGAAATGCTGAGGAAGTTCGGCGATCAGCACATCGGCAACTTTCGACTATCAGACAAACTTGTTCTGGAACTGGACGGCGTTAAGACTTGGTTCTTCCATGGCGATGTATTCGATGTGACCATGCAGCATTCGAAATGGCTTGCAAAACTTGGAGCTGTGGGCTATGATAGCCTGATTTTGCTGAATAGCTTTGTCAATTGGTGTCTGAAAATGGCGAAACGTGAGAAGATGAGTTTTTCCAAAAGGATCAAAAAAAAATTTAAGGATGCCGTCAAGTTCATTAATGACTTCGAAATGACCGCAGCTGAGCTTGCTGCAGACAAAGGATATGGATATGTGGTATGCGGACATATTCATCAGGTAGCGCTGCGTCGTATCACTACCGATACAGGGGAAGTGCTCTATTTAAACTCGGGCGACTGGGTAGAAAACCTTACCGCATTAGAATATCAGCACGGAAACTGGTGCATTTATCAGTACAAAACAGAAGACTTTTCGAAATATGTCGAAGATAGCGATGCATTTGATGCGGAGAACTTGGATTCAATGTTGGACATTCGCGCCATGTTACAAAGGTTCAGAGCCTAAAAATCGGGCATACCATTTCCCCGACGATTTAACAATTCTTTCCTGAGTATCAAAATCGACATGGACGATTCCGAACCGGGGATGGTACCCTTCAGCCCACTCAAAGTTATCGGTCAACGTCCAGATAAAATACCCATCAATCCTCATCCCTTCATGCTTGGCACGCAACACCTGTTCGATATAGCACTTCAGATAATCCACCCGCTGAGGGTCATGAACCTGTCCTTCAATCACCTGATCAGCAAATGCCGCCCCATTTTCAGTAATGTAGATCTTCTTTATCTGGGCATAGCTGTTGTACTTTTTAATCGATTCATAAATAGAATCTGGATACACCTCCCAGTTCATCTCAGTAAGCGGCACCTTGCGGTCTTTAGCCGAGACGATGCTAGCACCGATATATGGCGTGAAAAAAGAACGCTTTATGATTTCACGAGTGTAGTTCTGCAAACCCACAAAGTCAAAATCGAAAGCAAGCTTCGCTTCATCTCCTTCCTGAAAATACCGGTACAGCTTTTTCAAAACCGGAAGATCATCTATCGGATACCCCATGCCCAGGACAGGTTCGATAAACAGGCGGTTCATCAGCGCATCCGCCTTTCGTAATGCTACGACATCTCTTTGCTTGTCGGAAAAAGGATGAAGTGGAGAACAGGAGAAGGTAGTTCCTATCTCAGCATGAGGTAAAAGTGTCCGCAGGACGCGCCCTCCCTCAGCCATACTTAAAGCGACATGATGTACCGCCGGTAGAAAGTTTTTTAAGCCCTTCCGGCCAGGCGCATGTTTCCCCAGAAAATAGCCAGCCCCGGTAAAGACCACCGGCTCATTCATGACCATCCAATGTTTTACACGATCGCCAAAGTGCTTTGCACATAGCGCGACATATTCCGAAAACCAGCCAATAATAGCACGATTTGTCCAACCTCCCTGGTCCTCCAGTGCTTGCGGAAGATCCCAATGATAGAGCGTTACCCAAGGTTCGATTCCCTGCGCAAGACATCGGTCAATCACTCCGTTATAAAAGTCAATACCTTTTTGATTTACACGACCCACACCTTCCGGTAATATACGCGGCCAGGAAATGGAAAACCGGAAATTTGGGATGTGCAATCTTTTAACCAGATCGATATCCCGTTCATACTCCTTATAAAAATCGCAGGCCACTTTCGCGTGGTGCCGATCACGTATTTTACCTCCACTTGCGGTAAAACTATCCCATATAGACCGTCCCTTACCATCGGCATCGCAGCTTCCTTCGATCTGAAAGGCAGCTGTAGACACGCCCCACTGAAAATTATCGCCAAATTGCCCCCTATGAAGTTCTTCTTCCGTCATTAAATGGATTTAATTGCTGAATTTGCATGTTGTGCTACCACGAAGTTAACAATTTCTTGCGTACGATCTGGATATTCGACCGGAATAACTGTGCCACTCTGAAGCCAGCTGGATATCGCTTGCTCGTGTTTCGCCTTCAGGCTTTTAATCACTGGAACACCCATCTTAGCCAACGATGCAGCATTCAAGTGCTGTTCATATTGATTTTTCATAGGAACCACCAGCAGCTTCTTTCCCATGTATAAAGCTTCAGCAGGTGTTTCAAAACCAGCTCCACATAAGACCCCAGCAGAAAAAGCCATACTTTGAATAAATTTATCGCCATTCACTGGCTCGATTCGGATATTCGATAGCTGTCGGGGTTTTGTATTGTGTTTGGAAAACACCTCCCATTGGACTTCGGTGAAGCCAGCAAGCCGCTTGATCAGCCGTTCGTCATCATACGCTGGGAGGTATACCGTATAGTGACCCAAATTTCCAGTCTCTTGTTCGCGAACAGCCTTTCGGATCACCGGCGTAAAGGTGGTGTCTTCATAGGTCTCAAAATGAAATCCATACTTGTCGGTAGTCGGTGCATAATGATTTAAGATCAGTTGTCCCATCCGATCCACCTTCTTTGCTGCAGGAGCTTTGGGTGACAAGACAGCTGCCTGATGGCTTAACGCAATACACGGCAAACTCTTAAGGTAACATGCCCACGCCGAAACCGGTTCAAAATCGCTGATCACAAGGTTATATTTTTCGACGGGCAGCCCATGGATGGTTTTGGAAAGAACAGGCAAATTCGCCTTTCGAAAGGTCTTCCACAGATCGACACCTCCCGACTTTCCGAACACAAAGCTTAGTCCCTTAAAGGCGTAGGTGACCGGAAAGGGCAATTGAAGGTCTCCTTGAGTGCCGCTGACCAGGATGTCGACATCACCAAGCTGCTGTAAGCAAGGAATCACCTCCATGGCACGACTCAAATGTCCATTGCCTGTTCCTTGCACCGCGTAGAGTATTTTCATCTGTTTATTTTCCTTTTTTACGTCTCGGTTTCATTTTAGCGAAGAAAAAATGCACCGATACGGACACGAAGAAAATACACTTTAATGAACGACAATGGATTTATAAATCTGACTTTCATTGCTTTAAATTTTATATATCGCAATATAGATAGACAGTTTAAGCTCAACATAGCCCCAATATTATCAAATTGTTAAAGAATTATTCTATTGATGCAGAACCAAATCATAGCAAAGTCGTTACTCCCTCTATCGTGACGTATACAACGCCGGATTTGAAGAGGCTTATATCTATTTCAATAATGCGGCCTCCACCGCCGCTATAATCAATGCCCTGCACCTGATTCAAGTTTGGCAAAAAAACGAAGGATAATCTAGTGCCCACCCGTCGTCGGAACGGATGAAGACAATGATGTGTCGTCCTGCAGTTTTCGGCAATAGTAACCGTAACCCGCAATGTATAAGTAACAAAATATAGGCAAAATAAAAGATAGTTTCAGTCCAATCTCATCGGCCATCCAACCCTGCAGCAAGGGGAGCAAAGCTCCTCCTAAAATACCCATGACCAATAAGGAAGCTCCCTGACTGGTATTTGAGCCCAAACCTCTAATGGCCAGCGTAAATATATTTGACCACATGATTGAATTGAATAAACCTATCGCCAATAGGGACCATAATGCCCAGACTCCTGACCCAAATACGGTAAGGAGAAGCAATATAACGTTCACAAGCGCAAAAACAAGCAATACCCGGGAAGCCAATGAACGACCAATGATAAAAGCCAAAAAATTTAAGCCAATAAAGACCGCAAAGTGCCAGACCTGAGTAAAACTTAGATCAACTAACGCATTAATTAAACTGAACACCAGTACGGCGGCCATAAACATAAGACCATATTTTTTCACCGGACTAAACTTATCATTCAGCGAGATAGCTCCCAAAAACCGTCCTATCATCGCACCGCCCCAATACATGGCTAAATAATTTTTGGCTACGTGCTCATTTAGTCCCAATACTTCGGGCAATGCGATAAAATTGATGATTAAGCTACCTATGGCTACTTCTGCTCCCACATAAAAAAATATAGCCAGCACACCTCCACGCAGTTGCGGATATCCCAACGCTCCTAACTTATTAAGAGAGGGTGCTGCTGATTTAAATTTCGGAAGTTTAACAAACAGCACCAAAAGCGTCAATAAAACAAAAATAAGGGCAAAAATTAAATAAGGAATCTTCGTCGCTTCAGCAGTTAACATATGGTCTTGAGCGAAGAACTCAAAAATAAGAAAGCCACCTATCACCGGAGCAAGTGTCGTGCCCAACGAATTAAATGCTTGCGCAAGATTCAAGCGACTTGGGGCGCCTTCGGGTGAACCTAAAATTGCAACATAGGGATTTGCAGAAATTTGCAACAAAGTAAACCCTAGCCCCAATGTAAAAAGAGCCATTAAAAACATGGAATAAATACCCATTGTTTCGGCTGGATAAAACAAAACACAACCCAGCGCAGAAATAGTCAGACCGAGTATAAGTCCGCCCTTATAACCAATCTTATTTATGGGATCTCCATAGAAATAAGAAACCGTAAAATAAATAACCGAACCGATAAAATATGCCCCAAAGAAGGAAAACTGAACCAACATTGCCTGCACATACGTAAGTTGAAATAATTCCTTCAAATGCGGAATCAGGATGTCGTTCATGCAAGTAATAAATCCCCACATAAAAAACAATAATATCAAAATTGCCATAGGCAAAACAGTACTCGATTTTTCTAAACGATTAGGAGATTGTATTTGCATTTTTTTAAGTTTATAGAAACAAATATAGCATCAATAACTTGTGTACACAATTGGTAGCAATAAAATATTGACCTTACTCCATCCTTTCTCTATCAGACCTTATCGTATTTTTTGTTATTTTTAGGATATAAAATTTTGAACTGCCAATGCCTAGGTTGAAAAATAGCTGCTATAGCATAGTAATACATATATTGTCTTGGTCAATATGCCTGACATCAATGGTTAGTGCACAAAAACATTTGAATTTTAAACGGATTACTATTAATGAAGGCCTTTCCCAAAATACCGTTTTCTGTATAATACAAGATAAAACCGGCTTTATCTGGATAGGGACTGAAGATGGGCTTAATAAATACGATGGCTACGAATTTACGATTTATAAACACGAGAACCATAATCAAAAAAGCCTTAGTCATAGTCAGATTAATGCGATAACCGAGGATGAAAAAGGAAATTTTTGGGTTGGAACATCCGATGGTTTGAACCTATTTAATAAACATACGGAGACCTTTTCGAGAATCGACAGTAAAAACACGGATGAAAACGGCTCCAGCAACTTTATTAGCTCCTTATATTACGACAGTCATCACAATCTATGGGTAGGAACATACAATGGCCTAAAATACTACGACTACAACACACAACAACTTATTAACTATGATGTTGGCTTCAAGGGAAAAGACGGCGACATCAGCAACAGAGTCCAGACCATTTTTGAAGATACAGACAAAACCATTTGGGTAAGTATCGGTAAAGACCTAAAAAGAATCGATATACAAACACAAAAACTTATACCATTACCTCACGAATTAGACACAGACAAGACGTTAAAAGCATCTAATATCCGAACGATTAGTCAAAGTAATAACGGTGACTTATGGTTCGGTACAGAAGAGTCGGGGCTTTATCGACACAACCTACTTACTAAAAAAACCAACAGATATGTCCACGACGAAAATAACGCGAATAGTCTACCGGTTGACATCATACGAACAATGTTACCTTCTTCAAACAATGAACTGTGGATAGGTACAAGGGATGGACTGAGCATCCTGAATATAGAAACAAACCAAATCAATAATTACAAATATAGCGCATACGATTTCAAATCGTTAAGCCACAACTCTATTCGGAGTATTTTAAAGGACAAAGCCGGGAATATATGGATAGGGACTTACGCTGGCGGACTGAACTTCTTCTCCTCTGCTGGCAATAATTTTGCATATATCGGTCAAAAAACAAGCGACAAAATAGGTTTAACACATCGGGTAGTAAGTTCAGTTTTAATAGATAAGGATTTGATATGGATTGGCACAGAAGGTGGCGGTCTCAACTATATAGACCGATCGAAGTCCATTACCGGAAGTTATATTATCAATAGCCTCCAACAGAATATCGTCAAATCTCTTGCAAAAGATCAGGAAAGCAATCTGTGGATAGGCACCTACGACGGAGTTAGCCATCTCAATACCCGTACGCAGAAGATCACCAATTATGAAATTACGACAGATGACGGCAAGCCTGAAAATAAACAGGTGTATGCCATCGTCGTTAGCGATGATGGTATTTGGCTCGGCACAGATGGCAGAGGTTTAAAATTCATGGATAAAAACCATAAAATCACCAGCTACTTTCACAACCGGGACGACAGAAATAGCCTAAGCGGTAATATTGTACTTTCGCTACTCAAACACGGTAAAGATAATTTATGGGTAGGAACAGAACATGGATTAAACTATTTTGACATCAAAAGCAAAAAATTCACCCAATACCTGTATGATCTGAATGACCCATATAGCATACAACACAACACCATCATTTCCCTGTTTTATGACTCGAAAGATAGACTATGGGTAGGAACAGAAGGTGGTGGATTGAATTTCTTTGACAAAAACACGAACCGCTTTTATGCTATCCAGACGAATTTAGGTTTAGCAAGCTCCGTGATACACGCAATCAGAGAGGACAAAGCGGGGAATTTATGGGTAAGCACCAATAAAGGCCTTTCCAAAATCCAAATTAAAAAATTCACACTACCCTTTCAAAAACAATTCCTTGAAATTCTTAACTATACCGTGGAAGATGGGTTGCAAAGCAACCAATTTACTTCAGGCGCTGTAGAAATGAGTGAAAATGGAGAAATGTTCTTCGGTGGTATAAATGGGTTAACAAGTTTTTTCCCAGATAAGATCACGTATAACACCTTTAAGCCTAAAGTGGTCATTACCGATTTCCTTATCAAAAACGATCCGGTGAAGATCGGAGCCGATTCGCCTCTGAAAAAAAGCATCAACGAAACAGATACCATTATTTTAAGTCACGACCAGGCTTTCATGACCTTTAAGTTTGCCGCACTTGACTATGTAAATCCCGAAAAGAACCAATACGAGTACAAGCTTGAAGGCTTTTATGACGATGACTGGCACTTTGTAGGAAATCAAAGACAAGCCACCTATACCAACTTAGATGCTGGCTCGTATACTTTCCAGGTTCGAGCATCAAACAATGATGGCTTATGGGCGGACGATAGCAAGAGTATAAAAATAATCGTACTTCCACCCTGGTGGAAAACTTGGTGGGCCTATATGTTATATGTTATAGCAATAGCCATTCTCCTTTACCTCTTCTATTACCATTCTGTAAAAACCGCTAGACTGACGCACGAGCTTAATCTTCAGCATATGAGTCACGAGAAGGATCAAGAATTGGCACAGCGTAAACTAAGCTTTTTTACGAATATTTCACACGAAATCAAAACTCCGCTAACACTGATATTGTCTCCGGTCGATAAACTTATTAATCAGAATGAAGGAAACAACAAAATCCTGAACCAACTGAGACTCATTCAACGAAACGGTGAACGCTTGGTCCGACTCATTAATCAATTGTTGGATTTTCGAAATTTTGAGGAGGGAAGCATGACCTTGCAGACTGCTGAGGGAAATATTGTCCGCTTTGTTAGAGAGATTATGTTGGCTTTCGAGCCCTATGCACAACACCGTCATATACAACTGAATTTGCAAAGCGATCAGAAGAGTATAAGACTTTGGTTTGATAGGGATAAATTGGAGAAAGTGATCTATAATTTATTGTCCAATGCATTGAAGTTCACCAATGAGGGAGGGAAGGTAACGCTATCCATCAAGCAAGATGTGGAAACGAATAAATTCGTATTCATTTCCGTCGAGGACAATGGCGTTGGTATACCTCCCAGTCAAATAGATAAAATATTTGAGAAGTTCAATCATTTCGACAACAATGGCTTCAACACCTCGGGAACAGGAATTGGACTAGCTTTTTCGAAAGGCCTAGTCGAATTGCACAAAGGAAGTATTCGGGTAGAAAGCAGGGAAGCAACGCCAAGTCAGGAAGGAAAAACAGTATTTACCGTATCGCTGCCTCTGGGTTCCGGGCATTTAGCGCCAAACGAAATTATCTCGGATTACAAGGATAGCGAAAACATCCTCCGATACAGACAAACAGAAATTCCAGCAGCTTCCAAATCGGCCATAGAGAAAAGAAAACAGCAAGTCATCAGTAAGGTCGGAAAAGAAAAGTTGATTATGCTCATCGTCGAAGACAATGAAGAAGTCCGCAAATTTGTTGCAGAACATTTCGAAGATGATTTTGATATTCATATGGCTGAGAATGGTAGCATCGGTCTTGAAAAAGCATATCAAATTATTCCGGATATTATCATCAGCGACGTAATGATGCCGCTCATGGATGGCATAGCTTTATGTCGGGAATTAAAAACAGATGCACGCACAAGCCATATCCCTGTCGTATTACTTACTGCAAGGACACCGCTGATTTTTAACATCGAAGGATTGGAAACCGGAGCCGACGATTACATTACCAAACCTTTCAATCTTAATATCCTGGAAACCAGAATATGGAATTTGATAGACAACAGACAGAAATTACGGGAACGCTATAGCAAGGAAATAACCTTACAACCTAAAAATGTTGCCATAACTTCTCCTGATGAAAAATTCTTGGAAAAGATCATGAACTTCATCGAAAAAAATATTGCTGAACCAGAGCTTAGTGTCGAAGAGCTAGCCAATATTGCAGGCATGAGCCGTGTTACACTCTATCGGAAAATCAAGGCTTTAACCAATCAAACAGCCGTTGAGTTTATCAGAAGCATACGGCTAAAAAGAGCCGCACAGCTCTTGGTGCAAAATAAATTAAATGTTAATGAAGTGGCTTATATGGTCGGCTTTCTAGATATCGATTATTTCAGAAGGTGCTTTAAAGACGAATTCGGAGCCACCCCAAAAGAATTCGCCGCAAATGCGGCGAAAGAGTAATGGGACCTATGAAGCTGGCGGTATCAAAGAACACATCATTGCTTCGTTGCTACGCACCTCGCAATAACGTGTTTTTCGATATTACTACAATCACGGATTTAAAACAATCAAGGCAACAGAATTCCCCTCCAACTTTAATGGTATGGCCAGCGTCGAATTATAATCATACGCCGTCTCGGTCAAAAAACTCAAACTTTGCTGTGCCGGATTCGTATAAATATTGTTATTCTTCGAATCGATCATGTATACACGTGCATTGATCTTTTCCGGAAATGCCACCTCGGGTATATTATTAATGGTGACTTTTATCTCCTGATCCGGTGTGAAGTTGGTATAGTTAAAATTCCACACCAACACCGCAATGCCCTTATCATTCCCCATAGAAGCCAACGCATTTATACCTAACCCTTGCGGCGATAACTTCGTAGAAACGGCCTTTACACGCATGCCACGATCAGAAATTTCCTTACCAAACATCAACGCATATCCGTATGGATTGGGATAAGCATTATTTAGATCAGCCAACTCACTTTTGTGAAGGATATCTCCATGCGAAATGGCCCAGTTAAAAACCCGATCTGCTCCTCCTTCATAGAGATAAAATGCTTTGGACAATTGTGCCGGCGCCCAAGCAGTCATTATCTGCGCTCTGGTCCAGGCTGCAGGTAAATAATCTCCTCCCGAAAGGCCATATTCTGTTACAAACACAGGTACGGGAGGCAGTCCTTTGGCCGTCATACTACTTATGATTTGCGGCTTCGCCGTTTCAAATACCTTTTGGTTTGTCTGATCGGTATAACAATTTATGCTAAAAAAGTCCAACCGCTTTTCGGGATCAGTATCTGCAGCATACAGTGCTAAAAATTGATTGGCATAGTTTATTAACGTCCCCAAAACTGTTACACTCGTAAAAGCGCCATTGCTCAACATCATCCGCTTGTCGCCCGCCAACCCAAGTTCCGCATTTGCTGCATTCACCCCTTTATAGTAATCCTTATAAACTTCATAATAATCCGCTGCACTTTCTCCGTTGTAGTCGGGTTCATTGCCCGCTTGTATGTATTTTATTTTCGGATATTTAGTCTTATAGTACACGAGTACCTGCTTGATGTAGGCCTGAAAGGCAGGGCCCCTACCCCCACCGGGAAGAGGTAAGGACGAAGTGGGGTTGTATGCCGTAAGAGCAATCAACAACGAGTCTGCACAGGTCGAATAAAAATCAAGCGATGTCTCTGCAGGTACACCTGACGAAAGTTTATAATCATAGCCCTGATTATATATCGTGCGCAAAGCTAGCCAAGTCCTTATCGTATTGTGATTCAACGATTGTAACCAGAGCCTGGATTTTTCGCCCGGAAGTTGTGATGTCGTCGAATGTACATTGGCCTGTTCTAGACGCATCACGGCTCCTTGTTCAACCGCACAGTCTACCGTCACGACCGATGAGGCATTTACCCCTGTAGATGGGGGCGGCAAATCAGGCATCTCCGGTATGCTGGGTTGTGAACTATTTTTCACGCAGGATATATAAAGGCTCACCATAGCCAGTAGTCCTATCATTTTATATCGTCTTGTCATCATGTTCAAACTATTTATGTCATGGCCGATTAATTGCCTCAAAAAATGCTTTCTGTATCCCATAATAGGCAGGTTTCTTCTTATAATTCTCATCAAATAGCAACGGGCTTTGTCCTACCCGCCAACCCGGGTCGTTATTGTCCCGTAATCCCCAAAGCGAAATAAAGTTAACACCAGCCTCAATGGTAGCTTTTACCACATTATAATAATCTTTATGCTGTTGTTCGGCAAGCGCTGCTGTCCAAGGTTGCAGTTGTCCATCCGGTGTCGGTGATACAATATCCAGTTCAGTCAAGTAAACATCCATACCAGCATCTTTGTATTTCCGTATGGCTTTTTTTAAACCCTCGTAATCCGCCGGAGGCACATCTCCTCGCATATTCTCTGCCGTACCGGTAGTTATCGCTTTTCCAATGATCATGTGTGCCTGTATACCCACGACATCTATTGGCCGATTTGTGGCTTTCAAATGCTGTATTAATTGATAAAAAGCTTTGTATTTGGTATAGTAGCGGTCGGTCGGATCATCGTTTTCTATACCATAGTCCCTCAGCTCTAAGAGGGCATCTGTATGATCGCGACAGTATTGAAACGCTTTGCCCACAAACGCCGGATGTTTCAGATTTACTTTGTTCGTACCCTGTAGACCAGAGGCATCATCCTCCCAGCCCATTTCATTCCATTTCATATTCCGGTAAGTGCCATCGTTATTAAATAGCTCGTTGGCCACATTCCACACATCCACCTTGGATTTATTGTCGTTGACGGTCATGATCTCTTCGACCAGATCTTTCAGCATGTCATCCATCTCGGTTGGTGTAAATGTCCCTTCCGTAAACCATGCAGGCATATAATTATTCGGCCCTGTAATCAGCATAGTCATCACCTTATCGTATTGTCCCCGGCTCCAGTTAATTACCGCATTTACATCGTTAAAGTTGGATGGGCCATCCTTACTCCAACGTCCCGGACCCCAGGTAGCCTGCCCAATGTTAAATTCACTTTGACATAGGGCTGTATATATACCATTCGGCGAACCATCATGGATGACGCCGTGCGTAACACCTCCACCATAACTGATTAAACTCCCAAAGTGAATATTATTTGCGTCTGCCAATTGTCTTAGGGTAGCAGTAATGACCATTTCTGTTTTACTATTGGCATAAAAAGTATCGATGGCCAAGTTTGGCTTATAACCTGTGCGATAGGCTAAGGTAGTCGACAAATCGCCACTTGGTTTAAAGTTGATCAACCTCGTGGTATCTTTTCCATAGGGAACCTGTCTTTTCTGTATCGAATTGTTATCATCCGTGTAGGTCACCTCAGTAAGTAACTCACTCTCTGCCGCTCCCCAGTATATGACAACCTCATGATCATCGTAATAGACATTGGTAATTTCTCTGTTGTTGAGTGTTGCTTCGTATCTCTCCCCCAAAGCAGTTCCCGTGGTTTTTACGGGGATGGAGGCTTTTCCTTGAGCATCGTACGTGATGATTTCAAAGTTATAATCACCTTCTTCCAATGGCCCTATAATCGTGCTTACCGTATCAGGCCATTTTGTTAAATGTGTTACCGGGATTTCTTTAGAATCCTTCCTGTTGTTCCAAAATACTTTGGCCGCAACAATATCCTGATGAGGAATAGCCACACTGACCTGTAGCCTGTTATAGCCAGAAAATGACCTTATCGAGTCGGCTTTTAACCCATACTCTTGCTTGAATCCATCAAAAAGTTGGTTCTTTCTGCATGCCATGAACATACTGACACAAATCATGAACAGACAGATGAATTGGGATGTAGTTCTTTTCTTCATGAGAATTGGTTATTATTTAAATTTCAACATCTTTATATTCCTAAAACGCCTTTCCATGTCGTCGCTACCCGTATACCGTCCACGGTTGCACTCAGTATTGTTTCAGCTTGCCTGATCACCACATCATTTAATGAAGTTGGCGAGGTACCTGTCGCTACAGATTGTGCCGTAGCAGCAGTTGGTTCAGTGTTCGGTATAACATCATCCAGAACATACATACTCGATATTTTGGTTGAAAAATCATGCTTGATAACAACCAAGTAAGTGGTGTTGTATTTAAAGTTCTTCGTAGCGTATACCGCTGATGAATTCTTGCCCACACCCAAAATTAGGTTTCCGTTACCGTCGTCTTTTGCATAAAACCGATTGAAAAATCCACCTGCACCATCCCGGTTGGCAAAGAAGAATTCGCCTTCGGCAGCAGCAAAAAAATTAACCATTAATGCGGTGTATACGGTGCCTGAAGTTTGTGGAGCTGTAAACAGACGGTTAACGTCTTCTCGTGCAAAACCTCCGTTCATCATGGTAGCCGCCCCTCCTATTCCGGAGCCCGCGTAATGCGCAAAGTTCAATCCCTCGGGAATATAGGTAACCGGAATGGAACCTTCTGCAGAATAGGCCGCCCAATTTGTCGTGATGCGCAGCAGAAAATCGGATAAAGCACCATAATCAAAATTTTCACTTAGCAACGGGATCTCAGCCACATTCGCCTGTTCTGTCCCTGCCACCGAAACGACGACATCGGACATGCCTGACAAACTAATGGTAATCAAGCCCGTGATCAATTGATTGATCGTCGAGTTGGGGGTAAATTTCACATACACATCGATGGTTTCGCCGTCTATATCGACAGTCACCGATTCTTTGTAGGTGTTGTCATCCAAAGAAATTTGAAAGTTTGCTGAAGCTTGAATAGTTACAGGCCCTTCCAGGTTAACGCCACTTAGGGTAAAGGTTTTCGCGACAGAGGCTGTACCGACATTGACATTTCCAAAATCACCCAAATCATTTACCGAGGCCTCTATAAGTGGCTCCACCCAATCATTCCCCCGCAATGTGATCGTTGCATCCAAGTTCCTTTCATCCAGGACTGCACCCCCAGCTCCTTGCGTTAGTTTGAAGGCAACAGTTTTATTCCCATCAAAGTTATGTAATGACTTTACCGTAAAAGAAGCGGTAGATGTCCCTTTTGGCAACAGGATAGATAAATTACCATCTGTCAATGCAGGACTGACGGTAAATTCAGAAGCCGCGGCAGTCGTCTGCTCCTCCTCCAGTTGTAACGTTATTGTACCGTCCTTCTCCAACGGTCGGGCAAGCTTTAATAATATCGTCAAGCCTTGGGTATTGTCTTTACCGATGATATAGCTGCTTTTTTCAAAGCTCACCCGTGTGGGAATAACAATATCGGGATATTCTTTTTCTTTTTCACATGAACCCAGTAAGGTCGAACACAAGAACAGGAACAGCATCGTAATATGCCCTCTCTTTGTGCTCTTATCTCCAGTAACGTGTTCTTTCTTCATTATCGAAATATTTTTATATTTTCCATTAACAATGATTGACTCATATCCTTCTCCTACAAGCCTACAGCATCCTTCCAAGACGTCGCCACCCGTATACCATCTATAGTCGCGGTTAACGGAGCTCCAGTATTCTGTCGCACCACATAGCGGGTAATAGACGCAGGATCAAATTGCGCAGTAGACGTGATTCCTGTAGACGGTTCCAATGTCGGGATTGCCCCATCCAAGATATATAGTGTGGAGGTTCCAGTCAAAAACTCAAATTTATGGACAACCAAATAGGTAGATCCGTAGTTCAGTATATCATCACCATAGGCCGCCGCTGTTGAATTACGGTGCAGACCCAATTGGTATCCGGCTCCTACGGCCTTTGCATAGATACGGTTGATATAAGTAGGTGACCCCGAAACCCCATCGCCCAGGGAAAGAAAAAAATCATGGTTAGCTGGAGCAGAAGCTAGATTTAACATCTGCGCGGTATACACTGCTCCGCTGGATATCGGACCAAAGCTCATGGAAATATCCTCTCTTGACCCGCTTCCATTGACAGACGTAATGGCGCCTCCTATACCCGACCCAGCATAACCCGCATAAGAAAGACCCGTAGATTGATATTGAATAGGACTGGCCGTACCTGAGAAGGTAGTCCATCTTCCTCCGCTCAAAGCCGTTATGTTTCCCGCTACAGCCCCGTACTCAAAGTTTTCGCTCGACACCAATATGCCCGGAATCACGTTTCCGGTTTCTACGCCAGTTACCCGAACGACCGCATCTGGTATCCCTTCGGAACTGTGTGTTATCGTACCGGGAAGCGATTGATTGAGCCCCGTATGAGGCAAGAAGCGCACATATATCGTGACAGACGACACCTCAATGGTTTCCAAGGGTATCGTAAGCGTATTCGAAAATACATCATCATCTAATGATATCTCGTAATTGGCACTGGAAAATACAGTGACATCCGCGGTTACTTTGGTACCCGAAAGTACATACGATTGTGATGGAGGCAGGGTTCCTGTTTCTACCGAGCCAAAAGCCAGGTCATTGACCGAAGGTCTCAGTTCGGGGTATAAAATAGGATTGCCTTTCAATATCACCGTAGTAGTTGCATTGGTATTGGCCACGGCCAATCCTCCCTTTGCTGAAGCCAACTTCAATATCAAGGTTTTCTCCCCCTCAAAATTATTTAAAGAATTCAACGTAAACCGAACTTCTGTCTCGCCCTTTTTTATATCGATTTTTATACCATTGGCGGGTATTCCGGGATTAATTTCATATTCTTCCGGAAGTACTGTACTTTGCTCATCGACCATGATATCGACCACTGCATCTTCTTCCAGCGGAAGCGACAAAGGCAGTATTATTGTCGTTGGTTCGGGGTTATTTAATTCAACGGTATAACCTGTTTCCGCGAATCGGATTGTACCCATATTCACGGGAATATGCAATAGCTCGCTTTCACAGGAATTTAAAAATAAACCTAGGAAGAGAAAGGTTACCAAAGTATACCTGCTCTTAATCCACATATGATATGTTATTAATTTCATGTCGTGTCTATTTATTGAATACCTATTTACCAACCGGGGTTTTGCTCCAAGATCGTTGATTTATTGACTTCACTTTGCGGAATAGGCCACAGATACCATTTCGGTGCTACGAATACGGGTGTGCGGACAGCCACCTTTTCATAGGTATAGACCGCAGGTGCTGTTTGGATCCGTGTAATCCGCATGCCGTGTAACGTTTTATTACTGACATTTTCGGCAATTTTCCACCTCCTTACATCCCAATATCGATGTTCCTCTATGGCTAGTTCTACCCTTCTCTCGTTTTGTATCACTGTTCTCATGTCGTCTATAGACATATCAGCAGACAAGCCATAGTTGCCATCATCGCCAGCTAATATACCGGCGCGTCTGCGTAGGAGTTTCAATTGTTCATAAGCCGCATCGGTATCCCCCGCTTCGTTGCTGGCTTCCGCATAGTTCAAAAGTATTTCAGCATACCGCATCAGGGGCAGACATCGCTCTGTAGTCGATGAGGTCGTACTTGCAATCGTATTGTCGTTAAGCATTTTTCGTAGGAAATAGCCTGTTTTCGTAAATCTTGGATAGCCGTCCTGTGCCGCTTCAAAATAGGTATATACCTCGCTAATGGTCCTGCTGGTATTCAACCTCAGACCTCCATTGTACAAAATGCTCCAATCTAAACGGGGATCCCTGTCGGCATAGGGTTTATCTGGATCATATCCCGAAGTAGGGTCTGTTATGGGTTTACCATTCTTCATCCCAAAGGCATCTACAAGCTCCTGATAGGGCATAGCACTTCCCGAGCCTCCTCGTGTAGGTGGATCCCATGAGGTTTCCAGATACCGATTGTTACCTGTCATAGCGGCTAAAATATACTCGTCATTCTTGCGTAGAGTAAATACTTTTTGAAATCCTAACCCATCGGGCAATTCATACAAACTGTATTGATGTAGCCCGATGACATCTAAAGCCGCCTCCGCTGCTTTTTCCCACCGACTCTCGTCATAAGTCGGGAAACCAAGGATACCGTCCATTTCGGCCCGTCCATTGAATAGCGGACTGGCTGCGTACAACAATAGTCTTGATTTTAAAGCCAGACAAGCTCCTTTCGTAATCCGCCCATAATCCAGTCCAGATTGTATGTAAGGCAACAATTCCGCAGCATCGTCACATTCTTTCTCGATGTAATCTACACATTCGGCATAGGTTGCTCTTTGTTGATTTATTTCATCCGTGGGACCATACACCACATCGCCAATCAGTGGTACTCCGCCATAATGTTTTACCAGGATAAAATAATACCAAGCCCTGAGAAAACGGGCCTCACCCGAAATACGCTTTTTCAGATTATCCGACAGCGGGACTGTCGGGATATGACTCAACAAAACATTTACCCTTCTGATATTCTGATAGCTGGTTACCCAAGCATCATCCGGAATATTCAGCGAGCTAACGGATCCCGTCTGAAAGATAATATTATACGCTGAAGCACCTACCTGCGAACCCTCCACTTCATCGCCAAGCATATAGATACCTACCGCTCCTCCAAAACGTTTAGGGTCGGCACTAAAACCAATATCGGTATAGATTCTGGTCAGAAATTGCATGGTCCTGCTACTGTCCGAAAAAGTAGACTCCTCATCCAGATCCGTGGTTTTGACCTGATCGAGAAAATCTCCTTTCTGACAAGAAGCTGCCAGAAAAACAACGGTCACCACAACTAAAAATATATTCTTATTCTTCATCTTCTTAAGAATTAAAATCCAATCTGTACACCAAAATTGTACACCTTTTGTACGGGATAGGTACCAGCGCTACCCATACTCGCTATTTCAGGGTCTTGTGCATATAAATCGAAATTGGCCCATGTATAAAGATCATATCCACTGACAAATATCCTGGCACTATTCAGTTTTACCCGATGTAACCACTTTTGCGGCAATCTATACCCAAAGTCCACCGATTTTAACCGTATATAGTGTGCATCGACCAACCAAAAGGATGAGGGATTCGACGGGCTGCTCGGTCCTGCAAGGTTATTGCTCAGTCGCGGAAAAGTCGCTGTTGCAGCCGTTTCCGGTGTCCACCTTCCCAAGGCAGGTTCTTGTAAGTTTCCCTGAAATGGAATAACGCCGGCAGTTGCCACACGATAACTGTAGTCAAAACTTCCCTGAAACAGAATATTGAAGCTCAGTCCTTTATATTCCATACCGATCGTAGATCCTAATACCGTTTGAGGAAGGTTCGGTTTGCCTATAGCTCTGTAATCTTCCTGATCGATCACACCATCCTCATTCATGTCCTCATATTTAAGATCGCCCGGTTTAGTTCCTGACAAATGCGCATAATTGTCGATTTCTTCCTGGGTTTGGAAAAAGCCCAAAGCATTGTAGCCAAATCCCTGTCCTATAGGCAAACCAGTCGTAGCTAGATAAGCATATCGAGGGGGTGCTTCTCCTTGATAGATGATTTTGTTTTTTGCCCTGGAAAAGGTAAAACCGATATTATAATTAACATCCCTGATCTTATTCCGGTGGAGAATCTGTCCATCAAACCCTTTATTCTCTGTAATAGCCGAATTGGTATAAGGTAGCCCGACACCGATCACTTTCAAGACATCACTTTTGATCCAAAGTTGATCGTAGCGGTAATCATAGAAATAATCTACTGTGACCGACCATTTATTGTTAAACAACTGCATATCCAGTCCGATATCTGTTTTCCGTGATTTCTCCCAGCTGATGTCCGCATTGCCCAGTGCACCCTCCTCTATACTGGTAAACGTATTTGTCGATTCACCAAAATTATAATTGGGCCCCGCAACATAGAGCTGTTCTGTTTTATACATATGTCCCCTTGTCACATCCGATCCCGTCATCCCCCATGAGCCCCGAAGTTTCAGGAGATCAAAAAACGCAAACCTCTCCTTAAAGAAAGGTTCTTCAGCTATATTCCACCCTGCGGATACCGCCGGAAAAAAGCCCATCGTTTTTTTACCAACAAACTGGCTTGTTCCGTTATAGGCGCCACTGAAATCAATAAGATAACGTTGCTTATAATCATAGCCTGCTTTAAAAGTTATCCCTTTCGAAGAGACCGGCGCATACTCCTGTACAGCCCTCACCTCATCATCCGAATTATAATTGCCAAGGGTTACCGAATTGATGTTATATAAAAAGAATGTATTTATCGTGTGGTCACCAAACCGACGGTTATAGCTGAGCTTTGCAAGTGGATTTACCGTTCTCCTGGATATTGTATTTTGTGCGGAGCTGCTTCGTGTCAGGGGGTCCAACCTGTAAAGGCCGTTGCTGTGAACCGTATAGCTGCCGTCCTCAGGATTATAATAAAAAGCCGGTATATTGTTTCTATAAAGGTTGCGGTCGTAGCTTACATCGCCCGAATAGGCGATGCGGGCCATCACCGATAGCCCCGGCGTGATAAAGTCAAGTTTATGGTCTGCGTTAACCAACACATTGAACTCATTTCTGTAGACCTTATCATAACCTTGTAAGGCCAAACGACCGATCAGGCTGGGTTCCCAATAAATATTCCGCGACCGAAATGCCCAAGGATAACTGCCGTCCGGGTTCATCAGGGGGGAGGCATAGGGCGGTAGCCGTTGAAAACTATAGACCGTACTCAATGGTGAAGTAGCAATATGCGGTTCCGTGATATTGCCGACACGACCGGTGACATCCAGTCGTAAAGTCAGGTCTTTTGTCGCTTGCATATCTAAATTGGAGCGAAAGGTATAGCGTTGGTAAGCATAGTTGTTGTTCGGTGCTTCATAGGTTCCTTTGCTGAAATTCCGGAGCATACCGTTTTGGAACACATTACCGAGCGAAACAAAATACTTAACTCGTTCGCTACCGCCCGAAATATCGAAATTGTTCCTGATCTGATAGGCATATTTGCGAAAAACTTCATTGTACCAATCAACGTCTGGATGACCATAGGGATCATCTTTCAGACGCCAATGTTCGAGATCCGCATCAGAAAACTCGATAGGTGTACCATCGTCATCGTTTCTAATGGCTTCATTTTTCAAAGAAGCTACCGTAAAAGCGTCTAAAAACCGAGGTGTTCTTACAGGTGTCTGCAAGCCTGATTCGGTATTAAAATTAACCACAGGTCTTCCCAGTTTACCTCTTCGTGTCGTAATGACCAATACCCCATTAGCTCCTTTTATTCCAAAAACGGCTGTAGTAGATGCATCTTTCAATATCGTAAAACTTTCGATCTCATTGGCATCCAACTGTGCCACCTGATCATAGGTATACTCCACATCGTCGACAATGATCAAGGGCTTCTGTGTTTCTGAAGCAAGTGAATTGACCCCTCGGATATAGAAATCTGCTCCCGTTTTTCCCGGTTGTCCCGATCGCTGCTGCGAAATAAACCCCGGGGCTCTTCCTGCCAATGTATTTTGGATATTGGGCGTCGGTATAGTGCGGATATCATCCGCCGATACGGTACTCACAGCACCGGTATTTGTTATTTTCTTCGTCGTGGAATATCCCAGTACGACCACTTCATCCAGGCCCTTCGTATCTTCCTCAAGGGTAACGGCAATATAAGTTCGGCCTGCAACCGGTACTTCTTGCTTCAAATACCCTGTAAAAGAGATTTCCAGTAGCTGTACATCCCCTTTCAATACCAGGGTAAATTCCCCTTTTTCGTTGGTCTTTGTACCATTGCCCTTGCTGCCTTTTTCCAGTACAGTGACACCCAGCATGACGTCCGTATTATTTTTCACGACACCGCGGATAGTTGTCTGCGCCCACAATACAGTCGAGAACAGGGATACCGAGCAGGTTATGAGAATGATCTGTATTAATTTCTTCATATCTATAACATTTAGTTCCTAATCATCTTAACGGATGATTATTGATATCCTTCGTTTTGTTTAAGGTTTGGATTTTTAGAAATCTCGCTGAAAGGGATCGCGTACCGGTACATGCGAGGCGCAAAGAACTGGAAAGGGATGTTCAACTCCTCGACTTGATACCGGAGCGTATTCCCGACTTGCGTAATACGCATCCCATGTAAAGGCTTGTTATAGATCATTTCAGCAATCTTCCACCGTCTGATATCCCAAAAGCGTTGTTCCTCAAAAGCCATCTCCACCCTCCTGTCGTTTCGGATTATCGTTCTCATTTCGGGTTTACTCAGGCCTTCGGAGAGGCCATACGTATCGGGTACTGTTCCAGCAAGGATTCCTGCCCGGGCTCTTATTGCCCGCAGATAGGTATATACCGAGTCTGTTCCTGTACCGGGGCCGTCTACTTCATTCTTGGCTTCGGCAAACATAAGGAGTACATCGGCATACCTGAAAATCGGGAAATTGTGGGTCTGATTGGAATAAGCCGTTCCTGTAGCAAAATCACCTAAAAATTTACTCATATAATAGCCTGTTTTTGTTTGTATGACAGCACCTCCCGGACGATCACGTCCCCCATCAAATGTTTCTACGGGGCGGCCCAACCAACCCAAGCCATTATGAAAAACAGTGAGCGGTAAACGGGGATCCCGATTGGTGTAGGGATTATCTGCATCGTAACCGAACGGATTGGATGGGGATTTGACATCGACTGTGATGGGTAATCCTCTGATCGTATAGAATGCGTCCACCAACTCCTGGGTAGGGCTCGTCCGGCCCCGACTTGCGGTTCCTCCACTCGTGTAACCGATTGGTGCATTGTTGACTTCCAGATCGGTCGTTACAGCTCGCTGATAAGCCAATATCACTTCCCTATTTTTACGGGTTAAAAAAACATTCCTAAAGTTAGCTTCTAAACCAAAATAGGCTTCTCCGTACCGGATAGCTTCACCCAAAGCATCTTTTGCCCTTCTCCATTTCAGAACGTCATTGTTTGGATTATTCAAAGGACTGGCTGCTAAGAGCAGGACCTTTCCTTTAAGCGTCAAGGCGACCATTTTTGTAATCCTTCCGTAATCGCCGTCCGATATAGGATCAGGCCGCAAATCATCTTTGATGGCATCACATTCACTGACGATATACGTAACACATTCCTCAAACGTGTTGCGGGGCAGCCGCAGATCGTCATTCAGTGTGAGCACACGGTCTCCCAACAAAGGGACTCCACCATAGCGTTTAATAAGCTCGTAGTAAAACATCGCCCTTAGGAATCTATTTTCAGCTTTCCAATATTGGCCTTGAATAAAGATTGCCGGATCGGATTTTTTGAGGTTTACCTTCGGGAAGTTCTGTACGAAAAGATTACATTTCCGGATACTGGCATAATTGAGCGCCCATGAATTGTCACCATTGGCCAGCGGAGTATATCCGCCATTCGTAAACCTGGCGATATCAGTATTGTCTGCCGAGGCTACGGCATCATCGCTGGCTGCATCCAATACATTGCCTCCTATTCGGTTATAGCCATTCGGTAGATCACCATAAATGCCGTTTAAGAAATAGCTTGCATTGACCCCTAGTGAGTCCTTCGAATCCCAAAGGTATTCTTCGGTAATTCTTTCATAGGGTCTGTCTTCCAGTTTCTGGCATCCACCTGCAACCAGAACAAGAGCAGGTAAAAGCAACAAAAAATATGTATATTTTTTCATAGTCATAGCAGTTTATAGCCTCACGTTTACACCTATGTTAAATGTCTTCCGTATCGGAAAGATAGAATTGTACCCTTCCGGATCTTTATACTTCATCCGATCGAAGGAGTATAAATTGAAAGCATTTCCGAACACCCTGAGGCTGCTCAACTTCAGCTTCGAGACCAACTTCATCGGTAGTGTATAGCCTATATCTACATTTTGGATACGCAAATAATCTGCTGAGGTAACCCAAAAGGAGGAAGCTCGCTGATTGTTGGTATTTGATCCTATCGATAATCGAGGGTAAGTAGCATTTTCCGCATTGGAGGGTGTCCACCGATTTAAATGATGTTCAAAAGCCTGATAGTTCCCGTTGTTTTGAAACTCCAGCTCCAATGCCGCACTCACGGAATTATAGGCGGTGCTGTTAACGATATCTCGGTTCGCAACACCTTGAATCGAGACACTCAGATCAAAGTTTTTAATGCCTAATCCTGTCGTAAGCCCGTAGTAGATCAATGGTTTTTGCGTTCCAATAGCCGTTTCATCAAACTGGTTGATGATGCCGTCATCATTGAGGTCACGGTATCGGATATCTCCCGGAACAGGCGTGTACCCGTCAACTTCCGGACTTAAGTCGATTTCTTCCTGCGATTGAAAAAAGCCTTCGGCAATATAACCAAACGGCTGCCCTACCGGTAGTCCTGTACGCCTTTGATAATCGTATTGCCGAAATACCTCATCTTGATAAATGACTTTAGACTGAAGAACAGACAAGTTTCCCGAGACAAAGTATCGGAGCACATTAGACCGATCGGTCCATCGAATATTTCCTTCAAAGCCAGTGTAGGTATTCTTTCCGATATTTTCTGTGGGGAAACTTTGGCTGGCACTCGGATTTTGACCAAGAAGCTGTATGGAATTTCCCCTGATCTGCATCAGATCAAAATACCGGTCGTTAAAATATTCGGCAGTCATGCCCAGCCGGTTGTTAAAAGCCTCAAAATCTACTCCTATATTCAGCTTATATGCCTTTTCCCAGGTTACATAAGGATTCGCAATATCCATTTCCTCGTAATAACGGGCGACGGTGGGCGATGCGCCGAAATAATAGGCTGCACTCGTACCGCCATAGTTATAGTATTGATCGTAAACGTAATAGCCCACATTCGCATTTCCGGTTTTACCATAGCTGATGCGGGGTTTCAGCCTATTTATTCCTGTTGCATCTTTCAAAAAGTCCAGATTGGCCAAATCTACGCCCACACCGACGGCATAAAAACTCCCAAATCTATTGCCCGGCTTAAAACGGTTGTATCCCCCGTAGCTATAGGCCGCCTCAGCAAAATACTTTTGATCAAAGTTGTAGGTTGCATTGGCTGCTATGTTGGTAAAAGTCGCCGGAAGATCCAGGTTAATGGTCGTCTCCTGATTATCAATCAATGCAAGGAGGTTCAGCGCATGCCTTCCAAAGACCTGATCATAGCCCAGGCTCGCCTTCCCATAGGTGTATGTTCTTTTCGAAGACAAGGATAACGTGTTCGGCTGGTTGGTATTGGTACCAATAGAAATATAGTCAGGTCGTCCCTGGCTGACATCTAAATTGTAAACAGTAAATGCTTTCGATCGGTTCACAGATTGATCTACCGTATTATTGTATGATATATCGATTTTACCCCACAGCCCCTTGACGATATCACTTAAATCTTGGGTAAGGATAAGGTCCGCAGCCAAATCGCGGGACGTTCCGTGAGTATACCCCGCATGGTTTAGCATACCATATATATTATTGGTATAGGTACTGTTTCCGCCTAAAGAACCGTCTGGATTAAATATGCTATACGCATTATTTGGTGTATATGTTATCGCATTTATCACGTTCGTTGTGCCACTGCCTGGTTGGTTGGCCGTCTGGATCCTTCCAAAAATATTGAGCACAACATTTAATTTGCGGTTGAGGTTAATATCAACGTTAGACCGGACAATATACCGGTCAACACCCGAGTTTGTGTTATAGGTATTGAGATCTGCTGTGTTAAAAAAACCGCCTTCGGTTTGATAATCCATAGCCACATAAAACTTGGCAATGTCATTACCACTCTGCATATTCAGGTTATAGCGGTCTAATCTTGCTCCAGTGTTCAAAAAGAACTTCTGAAAGTCGTTATCGGGGTGGAACAACGGATCGGAACCATCCCGGTAAGCTAGGATATCCTGTGCCGTATAAACAGGCGCCAAACCGTCGTTATTTCGGGCTTCATTATACAGAATAGCATAATCTGCAGCCGATACAACTTTGGTTTTGTTAATCAACCGCTGTACGCCATGTTGCGCTGTAAAGGAAAGTTTAAACGGCGAGGCCACGGGACGTTTGGTCGTTACCTGGATAATATTGCCCGAGGAACGTTGCCCAAACATAACCGTTGCCAGCGCATCTTTTAAAACCGTGATGCTTTCGATAGACTCCGGCTCGATAGAGGCGAAATCTCTCGGCACACCATCTATTAATATCAACGGGATCTGTCCTCTGATCTTAAAATCAATAACCGAAGCTGGATCATCGGTGTCCTGAATACCGCTACGCTGTCGCGTATACAGGCCGGAAATTCTTCCTGGCAAAGCTTGCAAAAATGAGGGGGCCGGAGTGGTTACCAATTCCTCGTTATGTACCGTTGCCGTAGCTTGTAACAAGGCAGATTCCTTTTGGGTTTTATGCAACAGATGGATGACTGTTGACATACTATCTGCAGTTTCGGCCTCAACAGCGAGTGTTTGGCCTTGGCTAAAAGTAACCGTGTATGCAGAAATCAATCCCAGTATAATAAGCCTATAAAGTACATTCCTTTTTAAATAGTAATTACCCATAAATATTTATTATAAATTATGATCGTACTTAAATCGATTATCTCCTTATTTTCGAAGAATGTCTAGTTTATCTTGGTCATTTAGGTTCTGCTAAAAAAAGATTTTGTCAACATACGTAAGAGCAAATAACATCTTCAAAACCTATTCAATATTACCTTTAATTTCTTTGCTGTATACATGACTAATCGTTCATATATACATGTTACAAGATAAGAAGGTTCATATTAGGGGTCTAAAGCACATTCATGGCAATTTTATCAGCTTTAAAAAAACAATTTCGTTCTCACCCAGTTCAAATTTTTGATCAAAGCTTCCATCGGTAACATGAATCGTCGTTTTGTCTACTGGATTGCCGGAAGAAAGTTTCATGAGTTCACCTTCCTGAGCTTGTGTTAGATGAGACGGTTTACCCATTTTTAGATACCGTGTATACGGATCATTGTTCTGATAGCCCACCTTATAGGTTTCTACTGTATATTCCCCATTGACGAGATGATTTAGTATTACGGTCAACTCATTTTTAATTTTAGCAGACTGCTCAACATTAAAATAATCCTGATTATAGCTATAGTTTTCATAAGGATGCGTGTAATCCCAAATAAGTAACTGCACTCCTTCATCCGATTTACAGACATACGAATTTTCATCGTCATTTTTAAGTTCCTTAGGCCCAAGTTGGTTTAAAAACTGATAAGCATAGTAGCTCGGCTTTTTTATGTGTTGTAGGGTCATCAAACCGAATCCCCCATGAAAGGGTGCCGGCCCGGGGCCAGCTTCTTCAAATATATCTGTAAATGTCCAATAGGACATCGAATGGGCATATGGCGATGCTTTCTTTAAGACATGTAAAATATAAGCCGCATTTTGATAGGTATCATGGATAGGGTCTCTGGAAGAGGGTGAAGTATTCCACTCCGTAAAATGCAGTTCTGCCGTTTTAAATGCTGAATTATCGATAATTTCCCGCACTGATCGGACATCTTTAGCGATGGTATCCCGGGTACTTTTAAGCTGTTGCTTTCTAGTACCCATCTCATCCAATACCGACGTCGTACCATAATCATGCGTGCTGACAAAGTCGACCGGAACTTTATTTGCTTCGCAGTACACTAGAAAATCTCGTATCCATTTTACAGCAGATGTCGCTGGTCCGCCGACCCTATATGCCGACGAAACAGACTTCACGGCACGTACCGTATGCGTATACAGCTCAAAATAATCCGCTTGTGTACCGTCGAAAAAACCACGCAGATCCGGCTCATTCCACACCTCAAAATACCATTTTTTAACCTCTTCTTCCCCATACCTATCCTTCCAATGCTGTACCAAGCTACTAATCAAATCCGTCCACCGTTCGTAGGACTTGGGCTTAGTCACATTTGCTTTCCACCAAAAAATCGTTTTGGTACCTGACGCTAAATCACTGGGCATAAACCCAAACTCTACAAACGGCCGGATGTTTATACGGAGCAGATAGTCAAAAAGCTTGTCGATATATTGCCAGTTATACAGGGGCTGTCCGGTCTTCTTATCTTCCCGATATACACCCATATCATCGTGAAGGAGACCATGAAAACGGATATATTTGAAGTCCACATCTTTCTTGATCCTAGCTAACTGTTCCTGCCAATCCGCCCGCAAACCCTCGTTTGCTCTCCCTGCACCGATACAGGTATTGAATACAGGACTTAGGTCTCCCACAAGCTCATTGACATCTACGGCAATGACCCTCCTTTCCACCTGCTGTGCCACCGTCTGCACGAAAAAAAGTAGTCCTAGACATGTAGCGCCTACTTTTAAGCTGGAGACCACCCTCCTCATTTTTTCGCTAATTTTTTGTACCGCAACATCGCTTCGACATAGTAGTAGTCTGCATATGTCAGAGGAACATCGATCATCGCACCTTTGGGCAAATGACCTACACTATGTTTCAGTATAAACCCGCCATTTCCGGCATACGGAGCGGTAAATTTATCCGATGCTAATGTACGGATAATGGTTTCTGCCACCTGTACATACTTCGCCGCAGTAGCATCATCTACATAGCCGGCAAGTTCCAAAAGTGCAGATGCATGCAGCGCTCCTGCCGAGGCATCTCTATACGCATTGGGAATTCCCGGCGCATTATAATCCCAATAAGGGACTTTGCCTTCCGGTAAATTAGGGTGATTCAACACAAACTCGGCAATTTTCTTGGCTTGAGCTAAATAATTTTTGTCTTTTGTTTCGCGATACATCATTGTATAGCCGTATAAACCCCATGCTTGTCCCCGCGCCCAAGCCGAATCATCCGCATACCCCTGCACTGTATGTTTTTTATTGATTGCGCCCGTCTCAGGATTATAGTTGACCAAGTGATACGAGCTGCCATCGGGTCGAAAATGGTTCTTCATCGTCGTGTTAGCATGAGATATGGCTACTTTCGCGTAAGATGAATCACCGGTAACCTGCGTTGCCCACATCAACAATTCCAAATTCATCATATTATCGATAATCACCCGGAATTCACCCGGTTTTGAACTCCAGGACATCGTGCAGCCCACGTTAGGGTTGTAGCGCTTCATCAAACTTTGCGCACTGGTAATCAAAACATCCTTGTACTCGTCTTTGGGATTTAACCGATTGGCATTCCCGAAGCTGCAATACATCATAAATCCAATATCGTGCGAATCGATCGTTTTGATGGGTTCCATGACGGGCAATTTATCCAACCCGGCTTGGTACAGTGCTTGGTCTCCCGTGGCTTCGTATAGGTAGAACAGCGTCCCTGGATAGAAGCCACTCACCCAGTTTTTGGGAGTTGTGCTTTTAGACTTCCCATACTGATAGGTCTCGGGCAAACTATCGGCAGGCACATGCTTAGCCAGCACTTTATATTGCGCCGCTGCAAAATCTAGACGTTTATCAATAAGGTCAACTAAGTCGGCCTTGGCTTTCAACACGTTTTTGGTCGTTTGTGCCTGTAGGGCAATCGTATTGACGACGAGTACTGCAGTTACAAATAATGATGTTAGTTTCATAATAATTTAAGTTTATGTAGTATATACTATTCAGTGATTAAACCCTATACGGTTCTAATTGTCTTTCAAAGCCTTATCGATCAAAAAAGGCTGTCCGCTCCAAGCCTTCTTGGCTGTCCAATCGGCATACGGTGCTTGCCAGAATGGATCATCTACAGGTAGTCCTAACATTAAAAAGCCCTCGGAGCATAAATATAGGCTTCCCGTAGAGATATAGTTTTCACCGACTTCCGGCTGATGACCGGCAAAACCTATCCGAAGCCACCCCTTTGAATCAAAAGTACCAGGCATCTCGATCTGCCTTTTGATAACTGCATATAGTGCCGATCGGACTTGCTGCGGCGTCACATGCTCGGGCAATTCTTTTAGGAGCGCAATTTGCGATAGCAGCTGAAAGGCACCAAACCTATAGGCAATCGATCGACCGATCGGCGGAAAGGTCCCTTCCGGAGATATCAGCCTTTCTTGTATTTCGGCAAAGCGTCTGGCGCGCTCTAAGACTAACGCATAGAAATTCCTGGAGTCGAGCTTTTCATCTTTCATGACCGCGGTAACACTGAGCAACATGGGTTGAATGACAAAGCTATTGTAATAATCCCAATGAAAATTTGGTCCATCACCGTAGGCACCATCGCCCTTATACCATTGCATATGTTGCCGGATAGCATAATCCAGTCGCATCTTATCCCCCGACTTATCAAACTTTTGCAGAGCAGCCTCTACCGTAGCGCTAAACATCAGCCAATTGGAAAAAGACGGCAAGATATCACGGCTGGATTTTAAAGCCTCGACCACATTTTTTTGTGTTTGTGCATCAAGATTACCCCACAGCTGCTTGGGCGCACGAAGCAGTGCATGTGCAAAAAATGCGGCATCCACCAACGGCTGCCGCCCCTGGTTGAAATTTAGAAAATCAGGCGCGTCTGGGTTTGTTGCATTCTTGATCGAAAGTACCGCCAAATCAATATATTTTTTTCGCAACTGACCCTCCTGCGTATTGTCCGGACCAAGCTCCAGCCAAGGGGCCATGCCTGAAAGAAGGCGTCCAAACGCTTCCAAATGTGTGCTGTACATCCTGTCTTTCGGCGTTTTGGCTTCGACAGGCATCTCTTTCTTCAGTTCATTCTTACTGAGCGCAGTCAATACCGGATCTGCAATCTTTACCAAAGTCTGGACCAAATAGGCTCTTTCGCCCAACCCGTTAGAAGGATCAATTTTCTGTGCCCAGATCACCTGAGGCAATAATAAAAGGGCGATCGCTATTTTCTTTAGATGTTTCATTAGAATAATTATTTATGCATGTACGTTTTTAAGGGTAAATAAGCGCATTACACGCGGTTTATTTTTTAGGACAATTCATGCAGGTTTTACGGTTTCATTTTTTATCGAACCAGGTTTGTAAGACGACCAACCTTCTGTTGCCCGTATATAGCACCCGTACATCCACCCGATCTACCCGCGCATCAATTACTTTACGCGCTCCGGCAGGTATAACCTCACTAACTTCCTCCAGATCATTGACTCTTATGCGGATGGTCAGTGGCTCATTGCTCGGATTCCAAATGACAGATGCCATATTATTTAAGCCCTGAGGTATTTGGCACCAAAATTTACCCTCACCTAAAGGTTTTTTGCCCAACCGTGGTTGTCCGCCAAAAGACTGTACGTAAGGCCCCCACAATCGTCTTCCGTTAGCCACATACTGCAATCCAGGCCTTGTATTAAACCGTCCTCTTTTTCCTCCAGCAATCTGGTAACCTTCTTTACTAATGACAATGCCTTCATCGGCAAAAGTACCCGTCAAACGCGGCGTACCATTCACCAAAAAACCACTATAATAGTCGGTCACTATTCCTTTCTCGGTTTCATATTCGCCCCAGATGATGGGTTCGGTAATAAGCTGATACGGGCTATGGCCTTCATTCTTGCTGCTATAACTGAGCATATTTAAAAACATACGATCAGCTACAGGATCCAATCCGCTTCTATTGACAAGGTCAAGACCGGTCAGTAAAATACTGCCCGCTCCGATAAACTGTTCGGCGAGCGCAATGCTCTGCAAGCCCGAACTGTAATTGCCGAGGATAGCGGTTGAACCGACACCGTCTCGGTCTTCCAATAAAAAGCCGTCGGTCACGGGATAGATCGCAGGCTGTCCATCTTTTGAGGGATCCCAATCTGTATAATCCGACCATACGCGTAAGTTGGCTCGGCTAATACCCGAGAATATAGGGTGGTCCGGACGTTCCGGATTGACATAGTAACCATTGCGGGGAGGTATAGCCGATAAGGGATACACCGGATTATCAATATCAACGGTATTGTTGGTCAGTTTAAAGTCCAGTATGCTGTTGATATGACCTAGACTGATACTATCTTGCCGTAACGCAACAACCCTGCCCCCGGCGTGGATAAAATTCTTAAGAGACTGTCCTGCCGAGGCAAGTTGCAGGTCTGCACCGTTTTCGCCAATAACCAGAAAACTGTGTGTGGGAATAGATTGAAAAGATTGGATTTCGGTAAAAGGAACGTTCAATCGCTGTAATGCTTTCTTGGTCTTCCCCTGAGGATCATATAAGGTCACCGCAGACTGCAAAGGCGGAACGGCGGTGATCAGACTTTGATCGCCGATAAAGAGGTTGAAGAAGTTTTCAGAGACTAACTTTCCGTCTGCAAAAACTTTGCCTTCCAACCTATAATCGCCGGTAAGCAGATCCCCGGGTAGTTTAATCGCTATCTTTTCTTGAGCAGTGGCATAATAAGGAATATCCGCATAGTTCACCGTGCCGGTCACGACAGCTCTTTTTGTCTTGTCCACAATCTTGTAGTCCAATCTAACTTGCGTCAGATCACTGAAATCGTCCGAATCGTTAATAATATGCGCCACAGGATTGATGGTTGCACCCGCATAGACATTTGATGTCCAGCAGGCCCAGCTTAACAATACCGGCTGATAGGAGATCCTAGCCTGCTCTGTGACAGGCTTTGGCTTCATATCGGCAAATTTCTCGATGGTATCCCAGTTGTAAAACATAATGGTAAAAGGAAATATGCCACTCAGGTCGGGATTTATAGACCGTAATTGTCGAAAACTTTCTGTGGCCTGCCTGAATGTAAAACTTTGATGCATATCCGCTAGCGAGGCCTGAAGGTCTTGTCGTTCATGACCGGTCCAGGCTAGCTGTGAACTCGGGTTTTTATGTGCAGGTGTTTGTTGATACCGGCCATCCGGACCTGTATAATTGCCCACACATTCGGTAAATGTAATAGGCATACCTGTGTTTGGGAAAGGGATAATCTTGGCATTATCCCGGATGTTTAAAAAGGTGTATGGCGAACTGTAATACCAGCCCCAGTAGCGGTGCAGATCACAGATATCACCCGTCTTTCCATAACCGTAACCAGCATTCGCAATATAGACACGGGTTTCATCCCATTGTTTTAATACATTGAACGAATGGTCCAAGAAGGCTTCCCACTCCTGTGCCCGCTTCCCGGCGAAGGGCGTTTCATTCGTTAGGGCATACACCATCAGACTGGGATGATGGGCGATAGCACCTAATTTCTCATGCTGGTACCAGGAAACGCCTACATTGTAGTCATTGGGAAAACCGTGATCCCCCTCATCACCGACCTTCTCCACAGCTTCAACCTTGCTGCCCTGCGCTACTTTACTTCCATAATTACCACCAAATACCATCATCCCCAATTCGTCACATACATCAAACCATTCCTCTGCATCCGGAATACGGATAATATTTACGTTGATGCTTTTCATAAACTTGACATAATCCATCGCAAATGCTCGACTAGTCTCCAATTGGGTCGGAATACCTCGTCCCGGTGGGTTTATCGCGATACCGCGTAAGAAAATCGGTTTCCCGTTCAGATAGAGGTTTCCACCTCTTCGCTCCATCATCCGGAAACCTGCCCTTTCACTTAAGCTATTCACCTCCTTCTTTCCGGATAACTGACTCAGTGTCACCTGATATAAATAGGGCGAGGTCGGAGACCAAACTTCAGGCTTCAGGTTATTGACGGTAAAAGCAAGTTGTTTCACCCCAGTCACATCAACCTCCGCAGGAATAACCGCTCCTTGCCACAACACCTTTTCATCGGTCAACGAAGTTATTGTTACGCGAAAAGTATTGCTTGCGGATATTCGGTAATCCGCATCTACCATAATACGGATATAGTCCATCCCGGTAAAAGGAATAATCCGCGTATCCGCTCTGTCACTGGAAAAGGCTTCCATAACAGTCAAACCGATAAGCAACAGCAAAAAAAGTACTCTTTTCATATCTTTATTTTAAGGTTTTCTATGCATTGTTTATTACTGCCAAAGATGTAATTTCGGAACATCGTTACTGCCTGATGCATGTATAGACACCTGTCTACCTTTATCTTCATCATCGCCCAATTGCCTCGTTTCCCTCACGACGACAAATGTTACTCCTTTGTCTACCTGTTGTTTTAAAATATCGGTCACATCCAGGTAGTGCTTACGCTGTTCCGAGTCAAACGCAAGTTGCCCTGCAACAAAAGCGCCTTGTCCTACTTGGCGAATCAAAGCTTCTTTACGGTCTAACAACAGCGCATTATTCCAGGTATAGCTTCTCGTATCGATACCATCGTTATTGGGAATAGCGTAGACATGCAATCGATAAGGCCTGTCCCCTTGATCGACCTGTCCACTGACTTCCAAAACACCCTTCTTTATACCCGAAAGCTTATTCTTAGCGATATCGAAATGAATATAGCCCACCCGATTTTCCGATGGACTGGCTGCATCTAACTGCACCTTCAACAGAGTCTCCTTGCCATAGCTTTGGTTAGCGTATGCACCACCCCTGACCATTACGGCAGCTTCTGCGTTTATTACTACAGGTATAGGATTTACCTTCTTCGGAATGGTCAATAACAGCACACTCTGCGGCGGTAAAACGAGATCAAATCGACCTTTGTCATCCACAGTGCCCATTTGCGTCACTTCACCATGATAGTGCTGATCCACGGTCTCTACCGATATGGGTGTCTTCGGAGCGATATTTAATTTATTTAGGTCTATATGTAAGTGGTACGCAACTGTATTTCGTAAAACCAGCCAGACATAATAGTTGCCACTTTTCTCATCAAAAGCGGTATAAGTATCTAAGTCCGAGTCAGCCACCGACGTCTGGGTTTCCAGGAGCGGCCTTTCCTCCTTAAAACCTTTAGCAAAAAGGCGGACGACCTCTCCGGTCCGCTGTATACCCGACACGTTATAGTCTGCTTTATCGCCAGGCCCGTCGCCCTTTGCAAAAAGCTTGATCTCCCTGACCTTCAAGGTTCCTTCGTCCCCACTGACAAAACGCACTTTCCGTGTTTTTACAGGATTTTTAAAGAGGGTGAAAACCTGTGCATAGCGTCCGTTTTTTTCGGTAGCGCCGGGGATATCCTTCCACACGTTGTTCGCCTTGTATTGAAGCTTAAAGTTTTTTATCCTGTCCGGACTGGTATACGTACCGCCTGCCGAACCCGTATACACGACCGCACTACCTATTTCCTGCACGACACCTAAGTCTATTTCCAACCACTTCTCCGTTTCACTTGCAGATATCCATGCCGAGCTATCGCTTTTATTGCCGTCCGTCACACCTTGTGCCGCAGTCTGCGCAGAGCTGGCCTGAATAGGCTTTTGGTAAGCAAGGTTGTGATAAGCATCTTCAACAATCCGTTTTCCTTGCCAAATAAAATGATGTCCTGATTTTATCCCTCTGGGATAGGTGCCGCTTGCGGTATTGGCAAATTTAAATGCCCACATGCCATAACCGCCGTTTTTCATGTTATTCGAATAAATACCCGCCCACTCTGTAAACAACGAGGGTGAATCCATCGTTTCTTCCTTATCGATAAGATAAGCATTCATCCACCTTCCAATTTCGGTATAGAGAATCGGCAAGCTGTTGCCTTGCGGATGGTTGTCCGAAAGAATCTTGCTGATATGGAGAATACGCTGCTGGTATCCCGCCGCAGGAGAATTGTAAGAATGTGTGGCAAATAGGTCCACCAGCTCCTTTTCTACCGGGTTTCCATGATAATCCGTTCGGTTTGCTTTTGCTATTGCGGCCCACCAGTCGGTATTATGCCCCGCCGTCACCGGCCCCAAAAACTTGGCCTGCAATTTTTTGTCATATTTTGCATTAACGTCCGCCACAGCGCAATCTATCGCATCGGAAACGATCTTCGATCCTGCAATCCATTGATCCAAAAGCATAGGACCCGAATGGCGATGATTAGGTTCGTTCTGCATGGCAAACATGGTCACATCACCGGTTTTAGCTGCATAATAGGCGATCGCATAATACCGTTGCCATTGTTTCCATTTGTTGCTCCAGCTATCCTTAAAATCCGTGCTGCCGAGCTGTAATACAACATCCATACCCAATCGCTTCGCTTCCTTTAATGCATAATTGAAAACCATGGCATTTGTCGACGAAGAATCTGGCCGATCATATAATGGCGTCAAACTTTCCCATTGTATAAACCGGTTCTTCTCGGGTGATAAGCGCAGCTCTGCCTTGCGTCGATCAAAATCGTCTATCCCCGACACCTCCTCGTCGACCTCGACCGCTGTTTCCGGAACAAAAGCGTTCAAGCTTGCCCACACGCGCAAACTATTGACATTAGAATAAGCCAACCAGCCTGAAACATTGCTCCCCGGAAAATAATACCCTTGGTTGTAGCCCACATATTTCATGCTTTTGCCGACGGTCTTATCCCCAATAGTGACTTCTATGTCTTTGGTCTCCGCTTGAGCTTTCAGTGGTTTTATCACGCTGCCCGCTGTCGGCGGTGCCGGCATATTTGGCGTGAGATCTCCAAAAACTTCGATCTCCATGATATTGATAGCCTCACCATCATCGCAGATCAAACGGACCTTGGACGTCGTAATCGCCGGCTTAAAATTAAATGTCGCATGTACTAACCTGTTTTCATGAACCTCTGCACGGGGTAAATCCGTCCAATTGGCATCATCCCAGTACTGCAACTTAAAATTTTTGACTGACCAGAAACCTGCTGCCTGCGTCATCTCATCCGATTTTTTTTCATCGTCTTTCAACCCACTATGTACGGTCAGGCTCGTGATATCATAATAATGTTGCAGGTCTATTTCGACCACATGAGGTGCCTTCGTCGTTCCTGCCTGCCATTTACTATGCCGTGATATCTTGCCATCAGTGATCTTAGCGGGTGGAAACGCATCGTTGGAAGAAGAAGCCCAGACGGGTTTGTGTAAAGCTATATTCTTGACTTGTGCCGCCGCGTAGTAACCTACCAAAGCGACTAAAAGGGCGGTCATTACCGTGTGTCTTGTCCAATTAAACATATTCTTTTCCCTATTAAGCTGTTAGTGTACTTTTTTAATTTTTATGCCACTTAGTACGGTCTGTCCCTTTAAAGCATGGAAGGCGACATGTATTCCACTACCTTGTGTGGCATGCACGATAAACCTTTTCTTCACGGCTACAGCGAACCCATAATCACGCATTAAATTGAACTTGTCCAAGATCCTATCCCCATTGACCAGGACATCGAATATCCGATCGTCGGCATCCACTTTCTCCGGTTCGATAAAACTCATCTCAAGTTCATAATCACCATCGTCGACATCGAACTTATATTCCTTTAAATTACTTAAATAAGCGTAAAAAAGAGGCGTATCATAGGTGTTCTTTTTTACCGTTTTGATGTTCAACGTGCTTGGCATCCCCCCTATATGGCCAAAACTACCCGCACTATAGGGACGGTCTTCTATCCATATATGGTCCGACCCGTCCCGATATTGAGTTGCTGAACCCACATTTATGGCGATCTCTTCGAAATTCTTGTCCTGACGCAGCTCTGCTTCATACACATGATAGATGATCGTCAGGTGATCTGCTTCACCGCTACCGCTGCTTGCTGTCACTTTATTCTCACCATCCGAAAGAGGCACAGTCCATACACATTTCCGTACATCATTCGGTTTTTGGCTACCGTAAGATATGCCGTTGACCGTTAAGGTCACCTCATCCAGGTTGGAATACACTTCTATCGTCGATTTTTGATGACGGGTTCCCGCCCTGATCGCCCAATCCCGTGAAGCGATGTAAACCATCGGCGCATTATTCCAATTCGCTTTGTAGAGGTAATACGAATCTTTAGGCTTTCTATCCCATGTAACCACGCCTTTTTGGTTCATATTATTGCTGACTCCACCTACATTAGGTTGCGAAAAATCAAATTGGTTCCAAATGGCTGTGCCCGATAAGTAAGGCATCTGATTAAACTGTCTTAAATATGCTTCATGATAATAGCGTTGATATTGCCCGGTAAAATCCAGCCGCATAGGTTTTTCCGAATTCACCCTATTATCGGCCTCCGCCCCATATTCGCTGATGAAAATAGGATGATCGGGGTGACTGCGATGAATCGCATCTATCGTCGCCTTAAAACCCTCAGCTTCTCCACTATACCAACCGTCATAGATATTAAAACCCATCAACTGCGGAATGATCGACAATCCATATTGCTCATAGTCGTCGCTGATATGCATCGCCGTAGCCGTCACCCGCAAGGGGTCTTCTTCCCGAATCAGCGAATCCAATAGCACCGCATATTCCTTAACTTTCTTTAAATACGCCTTATTTTCATGGACTTGAATCCGCTCAGCCTTATCGCTCCATAAAAGCACTTCATTCATCGCACCCCAAATGATGACAGCCGGATGGTTATAATGTTGTCGGATCATCTCCCTGATCATTTGCTTTGCATTCTCCAAAAACTCCGGAGCTGGATTTATGTAGTTAACAACCGGTATCTCTTCCCATACGAGCAAGCCCATTTTATCCGCCAAATCCAGCACTTCCTGTGCCTGCGGGTAATGCGCCAAACGCAAAAAATTACAGCCCATATCTTTAATCATTTTCAGGTCCCTGTAATGATCCCCATTGGACAAGGCATCGCCTTTATCTTTAAAGTCCTGATGGCGGTTGGTTCCCTTTAAGATTAACTTCTCCCCATTCAGGAAAAAGCCTTGGTTTGGCTCGAAGGAGAACCAGCGGAAACCCAGGTTATTGATCTGCTCGTCGACAGGTATACCGTTTACCCTTAACTCACTTTTCACCTGATACAAATACGGGGTGTCGGGAGACCACAGGTGTGGTCTCAACACGTCGCCGAGGTTTAAAACCACATCAGCTCCGGATTCCGGTTGTAACGTACAGCTTCTGCTCACCTTTTTTACCTCGACCTTATTGCGGTCATATAGTGTATGGACGATTTCAAAATTTTGAACTGTCGGTGCATCATTAACAATTTTTGTCTCTACGCGTACGGTCGCCTTTTCCTTGGAGACGGTAGGGGTCGTAATAAAAACCCCTTTCGCTCCGTGAGTCAAAAGGTCAAAATGTAACCCATTAGCTGCAATCAGCCATACATTGCGATAAATACCACCGTAAGATGCATAACCGATAGACAAGGGTGGTAAAAACTCGTTATGGGCATTATTCACCTGTACTGCAATCAAGTTCTCTTGTGAGGTATCCCCAAGCTTAATGAGGTCTGTTATGTCAAATGTAAATCCCGTAAACCCACCTTTATGTTGGCCCGCGAAAACACCGTTTATATAGACATCCGCCACTTGGCCTATACCTTCAAAGCGGATAAACAGTCTTTTATCTTTAAATCTATGGTCTAAAACTATTTTTTTACGATACCAGCTAATTCCCCTCCTTGACGTTTCATCATCGTCAAACGGATCCTTCCCATTCCAGGTGTGGGGTATATTGACCGTTTCCCATCTACTATCATCCATACTTGGTTTTTGCGCAAAGTCAGCTCCTTCCGGCAGATATTTCCAATGGTCGTTCACCGACCAGATAATCCGAGACTGCCCATATAAAAAGGAGCTACAGCATAGTGTAATAAGAAAGAGCCAAATAATCGTTTTTTTTGTCATTCCTCGTAATGGGGTAGTTGGTTTATTGCAAGGGCAAGATATACAGATATTCTTATCTGCTACCCCGATAAATGAAACATATATACCGGACAAAATGAGCATATCGCACGTTCACGCTAAGCATATACACGCTCGTGCACCTTTATCATCTCCCGTGCATTTATGAACCAAATCACGGCGGTGCAAACCCGTTCCTATTTTTTTATCTAAAAAAATATTAAGACCTTAGTCCTTCGAACCAACAATAGCCCTGAAACTATGGACTGGATATTATTTCTACATATTTTTACTGTAGTTAACAAAATATTGTTATTCCCCTTATATTTTTTCCGGAAGAACAACTCCCGGGCCAACCGAATGCTCGCTTGTCTGATCCTGCTGCCAGCACTTCCGATTATCTCCAATTACATTTTTTATACCCAACCCCTTTCCTTCGAGTACCCACATTCCTTATTCGCTTCACAAGCGCTCTTCAGTCTTTTTGGGCCGATCTACCTCTTTTATTGCTTGGAAATGCTTGGAAAACCTCTAAAGGTGACAAAATACAGCTTGCTACATGCTTTACCTTCGTTTTTTATACTCATCTCCTGGCTAGTATATAGCTTGTTGGGAGAAACAGCTCAAATGGAATTTGCACAAGGCTTCAAACACAGCGAGGGCACTTGGCAAATACTGCTCGCATGTTGGGGGCCCATTTTATTGGTAATGGCATACCTATCCGCTTCCGCCATCGTTATTTTCCGCCATTTTGCACAATTCAAAGATGTATTTACCCACCTCGAAAACTTTAAGATGGGCTACATCGCAGAATTTAACGTGGTGATGCTCATTCAAATTATACTACTGGGATTCATTTCCCTATTTGTCTCGATATGGTACCTGGAAATGGTATGGGTACCTATATTTAGTAACCTGCTGTATTTTTATATCGTCTACAAAAGCTACAATTACGGTGTCATCTTTTCCGAAACGGATTATGAGAACTTCAAAAACCGGTATGCACCCCTTAACCAGTATATTGCACACCACAAACAGCGTTATGCTACATCCGGCCTGTCAAATGAGAAGGTAGAAGAATATGCCGATCTGCTTTCCAAAGGTTTTGAGGAGCACAAATGGTATTTAAACCCCGAATTAAACCTTAGCCTCCTCTCCGAAAAGACCAATATCCCCAGCTATGCCATCTCACAGGTCATCAACCAAAAGCTGGAGAAAAACTTCTTCGACTTCGTCAATTCCTACCGTGTGGAAGCCCTCAAAGAACACCTATTGGATAAGCGCTATGCTGCCATAAAAATTGAAGAGCTCGCCTTTATGTGTGGGTTCAATTCCAAGGCAGCCTTCCAACGGGCCTTTAAAAAACATACCGGAACCACACCTACCCTGTATAAAAAAGACATGCAAATGGAAATGAGCGAAAGCTAATATAAACCGCTTATTATCAATAACTTTTCTTGTTGGCTCACTTTATAAAGTGAGCCTTTTTTGTGTAAATAGCCCTTTATCTTTGTAGGGTTATTAATTTAATTATTTACATTATTCAATTTAAACATGAAGTATTTTTTATTAACTGTATTGGGGCTATGTGGAATAGTCTCCCTTTCTTATTCGCAAAACTACAAGCCGATTAAGGTCGATCTTGGAATAGGCTATGCGATACCTACTTCCGGGGGTGGCGGTACCAAAGGAGGTGTTGCCTTTGCGGTAGAGCCCCATTACCGGCTATCGGATGCTATAGCCGTAGGTTTGCGCTTCGAAGGTGCTGCCTTAGCGTATGTCAACGACCTGAGCGGTGGTGAGGATACGGATGCGAAGGTATCTATACTGAGCTCGTATAGTGCAACAGGTGATTATTATTTCAGCGATAACCGCTTTCGCCCTTTTGCTGGGGTGGGAATGGGCTTTTTCCGTTCTTCCTCCATTACCTTGGATGAGGAAACCGTACAAGCCGGGGGTCCGGCTACACTACCTGGCGCCACCAACTTCGGCTTCTTCCCCCGTGTAGGATTCGAAGCCGGACATTTCCGCTTATCGGGTGAGTATAACATCATCAAAGACGGCGGCTATGTTGCCTTTAAGGTCGGTGCCTTTTTTGGCGGTGGAAAAAGGAAAAACTAAACATTTTAACAACCAATTATCATAACATCAGATGAACGGCATGGGCTGCCCTTCAAAAACAATGTCGCAGCTCATGCCCGCTCATCTAAAATCTACTAAATGTACAAAATCATGAAAAATTTAGTACTCATGCTATTTCTCTTCAGTCTAGCTTTTGCCTACCAAGGGTGTGAAAAAGACAACGAAGAAGACGATGACCAAAATGTATGCGCTCAATGTGCCGTAACCCCTGAAGCAAAGGCTGCATACGACGAAAGCAGTGCCGGTGTGTACAAAGGTATTGTGACCGGATCGTCGGGGACCCTTGTTTTCTACGTCGGCAACGAAGGCAATGAAATTAAAGCGCTGCTCGCTTTTGATGGTAAAAGTGCTGTACTGACCAGTCAGTCGTTTGCCGACTGGACTCCCGGAGAGGCTATTACAGATGCTCTTTTTACCGGAACACTCGATAACCAAGCCATTCAGGCTACATTCTCGGTATCCGCCAACGGTCTTAATCCCAGTGTCAACCTCAGCATTCCCGGACACAGCATCTATGTGGCTGTTTTTAAAGAAACCTCGGAAGTACTCGTGAAAAGCTTTGAAGGAAGGTACACCGGCGATGAGACTGGAGCGCTGAATATTTTGTTTTCGGGCGACGAGTTTACGGTGCTAACCAATGGTCAGGTTATGGCGCGTCGAACAAAGCTCGTGAACGGAAAGATCCAATTCACCTATTCCGAGACCAAGGTCGCAGGTGAATTTATTACGGAAGACTTGTTGAAAGGGACCTGGCAGAACCAAGATGGCGAAAAAGGAACATGGGAAGCCAAACGTACTTTATAACGTTACTCACTTCTGATATCGGTGATCTCACCGATTTCTTTGACACTAAGTTTTGATGAAAAGTAAGACACCAAAAGAGACAAGACCACCACCGTCAGGAAGACTAGTATAAAGTCTTCCCCCCGGATATCGATCGGATAGGTATCGATCAAAGACCCGTCTTCGCTCCCCGTACGTATGAAACCGTACATTTCCTGCAGTTTACAAAAAACATAGCCCACCACTATGCCTAGAATCCCCCCGATCAGCGCGATAAACACACCCTCGAAAAAAAATATACGCTCGATCACAGACTCTTCGGCCCCCAAGCTTTGCAAGATCTTCATGTCTTCCTTCTTATCGATAACGAGCATCGTCAATGATCCGACGATATTGAATATCGCAATGATGCCGATAAAAGTCAAAATAAAAAAGACAATCCACTTTTCCGACTTGATGGTCTTGTAAAGTGTGGGATTTTGCTGCTGCCTGTTCTTGACATGAAACTCCTTTCCGAGTTGCTTTTGAGCCCTATCCTGAACTTTAGCAATAAGGTCCGGGTTTTTCAGGTAAATTTCTACCGCCGATATCCGCTGATCTTCCCCTAATACATCGCGAACAAAATCAAGCGGTGCCAACACCAGATTGTCAAACTCCGGCTGGTAGGTCAGCACACCCACCGCAGCAATGCTACGGATGTTGAAATCCTCCAAAGGGTTGATGTTATGGATAGAGATATCCTTACGGGGGAAATAAAGCTGCATGTTATTATAAGGCCCTGATATAGGCACCTTCAAGTTGGCCTGTATCTGTGCCCCGATCAATGCAAAATTCGTGGTATCAGCACGAATAACATACCTGCCTGCTTGCAGAATCTCCTCTTCCTTATAGTTGTCCAAACTTTGCGGCGTCACGCCCTTGATTAGACCGATAAATTGCTGGCTATCGTATTGCAGGAGAATCTTATCTTCCAATACCTGCGAATAACTCTTGAGCGCCGGATCTCGCTGGAGCTCCGCAAAGAAAGGACTATCATCGGCAAACAATTTCCCCTTTACAGGCTCTATCCGCAGATGTGGCGTAAAATTGCTGTACATGGAAAGGATAAACTTTTCCATACCATTGTAAAAAGAAAGGACAATGACCAAAGCTGCCGTACTGACAAATACACCGACCACACTGATGGTCGATATGATGTTAATCGCATTAACCGATTTTTTGGAAAAGAGATACCGGGATGCGAACAGTAAAGGCAGACTCAGCTTTCTCATACGCGGATAAAAGGGTTCGTTTTTTTCTCCTCCCCTACGGTTGTCGTCGGCCCATGACCGGGATAGACCACCGTCTCATCGGGCAAGGTATATATTTTATGCTTGATGTTTTCTAACAACGTCTCGTGATCGCCTCCAGGCAGATCAGTCCGCCCTATACTACCTCTGAAGAGCACATCCCCACCGATCAGGAAACCATCGGCTGCCGCATAGAAACACAGATGCGCCGGCGAATGCCCCGGTGCCAGAATTGCTGTCAAGGTATGTTCGCCTAGCTGTATGGTGTCTCCTTCCTCAATAAAGGTATCGGGGATAGGCGACACTTCATACCTGAATCCCATTTGCGGGGCATAATTTTGTACCGCCACCAAGGTCGGGATTTCGCCTTCGTGAAACTGCGGCTTAAGGCCCCACTGCTCAAAGACATAATGATTTCCCAAGACATGATCAATATGACAATGTGTATTGCACAACAAGACCGGCTTCAACCCCTTTTCCTGAATAAAGGCATACAAGCGGTCCTCTTCAGCAGCTTGATGCATACCCGGATCGATAATGATACAGTCGCTCGACAGCTCATCATAGAGGATATAGGTATTCTCTTGGTAGGGGTTAAATACAAAGGTCTTTATCTGAATCATATCCCAAAATTACGGAATTATTTCCACCTAAAAGTATAGATCAAATGACGGATATCTTCTTCTAAAAATTCCAATACAGGCTGTATGGAGTCCAAGTTAGGCTTTTCGTTGAAATAAAGAGCCCCACGCAAGTAGTGACGGGTACTGTCCGAGACATAAAACTGATAATTCGAAGCCGTATTGCCCGAAATACGATACTCCAACCCATAGACTCGCTCTTCCGGCAGGGAAATCAGTCCTTGGTCAATACCCGTTGCCTTCGTTGTGTGCTTAAAGGCGAAAGTCCGTGCATCTTCGGTCAGCTGATCAAAAGACGAAGCGGGCCCTATCGGGAAGTAACTGATGTGTAAACGTGCATTGAATTGCGGAAAGTCGAGATTTTCCCAGCAAGGCTGTGCATTCCGGTTCTTGTCCGGCTGGAGCTCGCTGTATGCCGGTATCGCAAAGCTAAATGGACAGCCTGCCCTGTTAGCTATCCGATAATTCTTTTCAGGAAAGATGATACGATGATAACCACGAGGCTTGGGACTGTAATCGTCCTGTTGGCAAGCTATCAAGAAAGCAGCCAAACCGATAACCCACAGCCAAACCCTCGTTATACGCACCCTACTGTACATTATTCCAAATTTCCCAGTTTTTCTCCGCCTGAATCAATAACATATCATAGCCATTTTTGGTCTGTGCACCTCTTTCTTTACCACGTCGTAAAAATAGCGTCTCTTCCGGGTTATAGATGAGGTCATAAAGCAAGTGTTCCGCACCAATAGATTCATAGGGGATCTGAGGAGCTTCATCAATCTTCGGGAAAGTTCCTATTGGCGAACAATTGATAATAATCTGATGGTCTTTCAGTATATCAGCGTCTAGCTCCGAATAGGTAAGATCCCCATTTTCTTTCGTCCTGCTGACGATCAGATAAGGTATGCCAAGCTTCCGCAGCACATAAAAGACTGCCTTTGCCGCTCCGCCATTGCCCAGCACCAATGCCTTCCGATGCTGTGCACCTAACAAGGGTTTCAACGACTCCTCAAAACCTATAGCATCCGTATTATAGCCTTTCAAGTAGGCCCTATCTCCTTCTCGAGCTATCGTAATACAATTTACCGCCTGTATGGCTTCGGCTTCCTCCGACAGTTCATCAACAAAGGACATGATCGCCTGCTTGTGCGGTATGGTGACATTAAACCCGTAGAACCGCTCATCTTGCTGATACAGTGTCGGAAAATCACGGATATCGGCTATGGGATATAAATCATAATCGACATCCGTGATCTGTTCTTTTTGGAATTTATCCAGGTAATATTTTTTTGAAAAAGAATGGCCTAAAGGATACCCCAGTAACCCTAATTTTCTCATTTGCTGTGCGTATATTGTTTGATAATATCTACGATAACCTGATTGTCCTGTAATTGTGGCAGGTACTCGAATAAAATATCATGCTTCGCAGGATCCATCGATAAAGCTACGCTCAATGCATTCAATGCATCATTATAACGTCCATCGGCAAATAGATAAGCTACCAAACGGTAATACAACTCCGGCATATCGGGGTTGTGTTTTATCGCTTCGGACATGGTCTCTATCGCCTGTATATGATTCTTCTGGTCAAAATAAATTGCCGAGAAGTCCAGCCAGGCTTCCATATCCGTCGGGCTAAGCTCCACCAACTTCCCATAGGCCTCTTCCGCCTCGGCAAACTGTCCGAGCTTATAACGCGCATCCGCTATAGCAAACCAATAGTCGGGGTTTTCATCGTCAAATTCCAAAGCCTTTTTGTAGAAATGAAGCGACTCGAAGTAACGGTCTTCGAAATCCAGTGTCACGCCAATCCCAAACCAGGCATCCGCCATTGTACTGTCTAGCTTAACCGCCTTTTTGTAAAAATCGCGCGCCGTATCCATCAACTCCAACTTCTCGTAACACTCCCCTATCGCACAATAGGTGTCGGCACTGGGTGGCTCGTATTCAAACGTTTGCTTATAAATATCGATCGCCTCCGAATAGCGATCCAGATTAACCAAAGCATTCCCCTTATTGAAATAGGCCGATGCAAAATTCTCTTTGATCAATATGGCATAGTCATACGCATCAATCGCCTCCTCGAATCTTTCCAGCTTATGATAAGCATTACCCAAATTATACCAAGCGACATAAGAGTAGGGATCATTATCGATAAAATGGGTATAAAAGGCTATACTCTCCTCTTGTTGGCCCACCACATCGTAACAAAAAGCCAGTTCATACAAGGCATCCTGATTTTCCTGGTTCAGCTCCAAACTCTTCTTGAGGTAATGAATAGCTTTGTGAAAATCTCCCTTGACCTGAAATAAGCTCGCCAGTTGATAATAGACATCTTCTCTGTTGTCCGCCGTTTGGAGGGCCTGTTTCAAGTTTTCCTCCGCCTCATCATACCTCCCCATCGACGAATACACCGTCCCACGGATCATGTGGATATCCCCCTCAGAAGGCTCGAGCATTTCTGCTTTATCCAAAGCACGTAGCGCTTCGTCAAAATTTTGGATAGTCGCATACAGCTGTGCCTTTTTCAACAAAAAAACTGTTTCAAAGGGGTGCTGGTTAATCGCAAAATCGATGACCTGCAAGGCTTGGATCGGATCGTTTTTGAATGCGTAGTAATCAATAATACTTTCAAATGCCGAAGCATCGAAAAAATATTGATCCTCGTTGCGTATCATCTCCTCGTAACGATCGACCGATTGTTTCTGCTCCTCTGGAGAACCGTATTCGAATTCCTCTTCCATATCACAACTATTTGAATGAAGCCATCATAAGCATGATCGCCTCCTAAATTATTCTAATGAAAATTAACGCATTTTTTTGATAACTCCTGCATTAATTTTCCACATTTAAACATATGACACATTTCTTACAACCTACTTCACATTACTTTATCACTTTGTAATCCTGTAACTTTGTCATTTTTTTTCTGCCTTCTTATCGCTCAAGCCGCGATGGGCTCCTACTTTTTATTCATTCATGTTTGCTTTTTTCGGTATTCATGAGCACTTCGTGGTTTTCCGCAAAAAAGATAGGCAAAAAACTCGCTGCTGAAAACTTTTGACTGTATGGGTAGTGCCTCCCACTACTATTGCCAAAAGTTTTGAGGCAGCATTTTATTTTCGTTGTACGGATATTACTTCTCTTTTCTCTTTCTCATATCTCAAATCTCGCCACCTATGTCACTTTGTAACCTTATAACCCTGTAACTATTCACTCCACACCAAAACGACGAAAAAGCCGTTGCAGTGTATGCAACGGCTTTCTCTACTTAATAATTCTAAAAACTATCTAGAACTATTTTTTGATTTCAACACGACGGTTTTGAACACGTCCAGCTTCCGTATCGTTAGATGCGATCGGGTTAGCTTCGCCGTAACCGTTAGCGTTTACGCTTGATGCAGGAACACCAGCGTTTACTAAGTATTGTTTTACTGCGTTTGCGCGGTCTTTCGACAAGTTCAAGTTATATGCTTCTGTACCTTCAGCTGATGCATAACCATCTAAAGTAACTGATGCATTGTTGTCACGCAATTCTTTTGCTAATTTATCTAAAGTTGAGTAAGACTCAGTTTTCAATACAGAGCTATCGAATTCAAATCCGATAGGTGCATAGTATCCACCTTGAGTTAACTCTTGTTTAGGAGGCTCAGGGAATTTGATTGGACATCCAGCACCATCAACTACTGTACCAGCAGGAGTGTTTGGACATTTATCGAATTTATCCGATACACCATCACCATCTGAATCTTTACCTAATTGATCAACAGTACCTTCCAAAGCAGAAACACGTTGTTTCAAAGCTTCTACTTCATTACGCAATGAAGGATCTTTCAACTCATCATAAAGATTAGCAACCGGATTAGCAAACGTTAAGTTTTCTTTATCACGTGAACCTAAAGTAAACTCTAGACCACCGTAGACATTCGCAAAACGTTGATTGTTATCATTTCTGAGAGAAGGTCCATAAAGAAGGGCTTCATCTGTGAAGTTCATCGTATAACCTAAGTTCAAGGCAACGACTTCAGATAATTTGAATTTAGCACCTACACCAACTGGCACATACATACCTAGACGGTAGTTACGGTCACCTACAGCTTCACGATCTCCGAAGATCTCATCACCCCATCTTTGCCCATCAGGCAAATCTTGTCTATTATACACGACGTTACCGTCAAAAGTGTTATTAGCGTACTGTACAGGATTGTAAGCCAATACACCCAAACCAACTTTAGCGTAGAAGTTTACGGAGTTTTCTCTTCTCAAGAAATCAATTGTTCCCAATTGAAAAACACCATTTAAACTAGCGGACCAGTTTACTGTAGTTACAGCAGATCTAGCTCCTAAATCATTTTCCACACCTAAACTAGCTACAGGATCAGGGTCACCGGTAATAGGGTCAATAATAAATCCATTATTTGGCGACAACTCATGGTTATACGTTTTGATACGACCGCGGTTACCTTCCAGTTCCAATCCAAATAGATGCGAGAATTGCTTGCGGATAGTCAATCCGTAGTACTCACCAATTTTATTTTGAAAATATCCCACTTTCTGACCGAAAGCATTCTCACCACCTATAAGTACATTAGGTGTAGTGATACCACCTTGTACACCGATAGACCAAGTTCTATACTCTGAACGGCCTCCGAATACCTGTGCTTGCGCTTGTGCGTTCTCGGCATAGCCCATAGCGGCTACAAGAGAGGCAGCAATTGCTGTTTTTTTAATTGTAGAATAGTTCATACTCTTTTTTTTAAGGTTATTAAATTTTTAATTGTTCTCAATTTTATATTACTTATCAATAACAATGCCAAAATCGCCCTTCACAAATATTTTCTTTCCTTTCACGACCTGTCATCAAACAATATGGGGTAAAAGTAACTATTAAGAAGAAATTTCCCAAATCTTTCTCGCTTTTTTAGTTGCTGTTCAATTAAATTATCCACTTTGTTACAAGCTATTCTATATGTTACAGTACATAATGGAGTATAGCTAACGTCGCCCCCCCTAATACAGCACTCACCGGGATCGTCAACACCCAGGCCCACAAGAGGCTAATAGTGACCCCCCAGCGTACGGCAGACACTCTTTTGACAACCCCCACACCGATAATCGCACCCGTAATCGTATGGGTAGTTGATGCGGGAATTCCAAAATGTTCGGTAATCCCCAAAGTCACGGCACCGGCTGTCTCGGCACTTACTCCTTCCAAGGGTGTAACTTTCGTGATCTTGGTGCCCATAGTCTTCACAATCTTCCACCCCCCACTCATCGTACCGGCAGCAATAGCCACATAACAGGACAGTGGAACCCACTCGGGCATGGCTTCAAAATTGGGAATAACCTGCTGGGCGATCAATGCCGTAGCGATAATACCCATGACTTTCTGGGCATCATTCCCGCCATGTGCAAAACTTAGCGCAGCGGAAGATATCAGCTGCAGAAACTTGAACCATCTTTCAGCAACCCGAGGTTTAGCCCTTCTACAGATATTAATAATTACCAAGGTGATGATAATGGAGATCGTCATCCCTATAACGGGTGCCAGAACGATGAACGAAAGAATCTTCAGTGTAGCACCTAGGTTGATGGCTTCTATAGGATTGGCCCCTAAAAACAAGGCATAGGTCATGCCCGAACCGGCAAACCCACCTATTAAGGTATGCGAAGAACTCGAAGGGATACCATAGTACCATGTAAATAAGTTCCATGAAATCGCCGCAACTAAACCGGCAAAGATAACTTCAAGGGTAATATATTCCTCCAGAACGGTTTTGGCGATGGTATTGGCCACTTTATGATCGGTAAATACAAAATAGGCAACAAAGTTGAAGAGTGCCGCCCAAAGTACAGCCATAAATGGTGTAAGCACCTTGGTGGAAACGACGGTCGCAATAGAATTGGCAGCATCATGGAACCCGTTGATATAATCAAACGCGATGGCCAAGACGATAACGACAACTAATAACGTGGTTATCATAACAGACGAATTATGTATATTTTTCTAAAATGCCGTTACGCATTTTTGACGAGGATACTTTCTAACACATTGGCTACATCTTCGCATTTGTCTGTAGCATCTTCCATCGCTGACAGCACTTCTTTTTGCTTAATCAACGAGATCGCGTCCGTTTCATATTCAAATAGATCAGCCACCGCTTTATCAAAGATATAATCTGCTTTGTTCTCCACACTGTTTATCCGCACACAGGAGTCGGTGATATTCCGGATGTTCTTCAGATCTTTTAGTTCGAACAAAGCTTTAGCCACATGCTCCGTAGCTTCAAGAATCAAGTCCGTAAGCTCCTTCATAGGCTCGGTAGGTTTCTCTACCTTATACAGCTCAATCCTGTTGGAAGCACCATGGATAAAATCCGCTACATCATCCAAAGAACTGGCCAACGAATGGATATCCTCCCGATCAAAAGGGGTGATGAAGTTTTTGCCCAGCTCCAGGTGAATCTGATGCGTAATCCCGTCACCCACATGTTCCAGGTCCTCCAATTTTTTTGAAATATCTTTTCTTCGTTCCAGGTCATTGGTATAGACACTCTCTTGTAGCAACGTAGCCATTTCGATCAAATTAGCTCCCGCCTGCTCAAATAAAGGAAAGAACTTTTTGTCCTTCGGAACAAAATATTGGAAAATACTATTTAATGACATATTATTAATATTTGTCGCAAAGTTATGATCCTAATGTTAAGTTAATGTTAAGTATTCACCTCGTGCCGGTAGGGCAGTTACTTTTTTCTCTCAAAAAAGTAACCAAAAAAATCGTCGCTGTACCGGCTCGCCACAAAGGATTACCATTCTTGCTATTGGCGACCCGCTAAGGCGACATTTTGGGCGAATGTGTGGATAGTGCTATTGCTCTTGCCAAACCGGAACGTAATGTAGCTCAGCGAGGCTAAATTTTGAGACGGCATTTTAAGCAATTGTACAGGCATTGCGATCATTTGATGATAAAAATGACCTCAGTAAAAAAACAGTGACAGAGGAATAATTAAACTCTTTTCTTCTTTAGCTTAGTAATTTTGATTTGCAGCAAAATGATAGCGGCAACAAGCGTAACGATCGCAATGATGGCGAGTCCCCATAGCTGTCCTTGTACCAAACCTGGAGTTCCCTGCTCGATCACCAACACCCGGAATACCTGTAGATAATGAGTCAGCGGGATGCTATTGGCTATCCCGACGACCCAATCCGGCATCTGACTGAGGGGCCAGGTAAAACCACTAAGCATAAACGATGGTGTCGCTATGACCATCAATATCTCGGTGGCCTTGAGCTGACTGGGAATAGCAATGCTTACCAATACACCGATGAAACTAACGGCTAATAAGAATAAGACGGACGCACCCCAAAAGGTAAACCCCTGGATCTCCAACGGCATACGATAATATAAACTGTAACCATAATACAGACCATAAATCAGTACGGACATGAGCAGATAGGGTACGATCTTGACCAAGATAAGGGTTAATACATTAGACGATCTGTCTACCAGCTCCTTAAAAGTACCCCGTTCAAATTCGGAGGCAAAACTCAAGGCCAACCCCAACATCAATACCTGCTGCAACACCGTTAGCAGCACTCCCGGCAACATAAAGTACAGATAGTTGCCCGAGCGGATATTTTGCTTGACTATAGTTGTCTTGAAAGGCTCGTATTGCTGGCTTGCCACATAATCTGGTACTCCTTTCTTCTCCTGCGCTTTGATCTGTATACCCGCCTTCATTGTACCCGCGGACACATTAACGGCCATCATGGCATAATTGGAGGTCAATGTATTCGATGCGTTGACAAACAGCGCAAGCTCTGTCGGTCGGTTGTAATTCACATCCGAGGAGAAATTCCGCGGTATATGCACAACGACCGTCGCTTCACGTTTCATAGCCACTTCCTGTGCATGGAAAGGATCGGCTAATACATCGGATACATAAATAACCTCATTCTCATTGAACATATCGATCAACTGCTGTGATAGAGGACTTCTGTCTTCGTCTACCACAACAATAGGGAGATCCGTGACCTTTCCCTTTTTGTATACACTGCCTATCAATACCCCATACAAAATCGGAGCACCCAAGAATAGAACAAGCAACACCTTGTTTTGAAAAAAGAGCCCAAATTCTCTTTTGATTAAATACCAAAAATTTCTCATCATTACTTGTTTTAATTTTGCCCGACAACAAAAGACGCCTTGGTCAACAGATCTTTACACGCTTCGCTATCCGTTGGTTTCAAACGCACTTCAAACAATGTTTCCTGTGGGTCAAAGTCCGGATAAGCGGAGCTGATAGCAGCATAGGAGGACAAGGATTTGACCGTCTCTACGGTAGCACTTACTGTCCGATTGTCCAAATATGGAATGGCAAGTGATTTTTGCGTTCCTTTTACAAAGTCTTTGACACGGCTTTCGGGCACGGTGAGCCTGAAATAGGTGCCATTCACCATATAGCCTGAAACCAAGCTATATCCCGCCAATGCTAATTCGCCTTCTTTGAGATTAATCGTCTCGATAGACATATCTTGTGGTGCAAGTATATAACGCTCCTTAGCAGCGACACCTACCTCGGAAACTGCTCCCAACGCACGCTCCTTCTGCCCTAATGCCATTTTCTGTTGTTCGATCCGAGCACCATTCGTCACATCGGCAAGCTCCGCCTGTGCGGCCAAGTATTGGTTCTTTGCACCTTGGTATTTGGCATAGACCTCATCGTAGCTTTGTTGTGAAACCAACGAATCTTGCAACAGATTGCTCATACGATTTAGTGATTTCTGTGCAAAATCAAATTGCTCTTTCAATCCTTCTACTTTAGCCCGCAATTGCTTCATTTGCCCGTCTGTTGCTCCCTTGACCGCCATTTCGTATTGTGCCTGGGCAGCATCCAGTGCACCTTGCGCTTGCAAAGACTTGGCCTCTACTTCAGGAAGCTCCAGAATAAGTAAGGTATCTCCTTTTTGTACAAATTGCCCCTCCTCGACCCGTATTTCCTGTATCTTGCCGGGCACCTTGGTTGTTACCGACAATTGCTCACGTTCGATCTTGCCTTCCAATGCCCTGTGTTCTTTGTTGCTATTTCCCGAACAGCTTTGTAAAACGGCCAATATTCCCAATATATGTATTATCTTTTTCATCATTATCTAGTTATTGCTTGATATAAATTTCCATTTGATTTCAATAGCTCTGCGGCGGCGGTACGCTGACTGAGCACCTGATTATAGTAACTTAGTGATTGTTTGTAATATTCATTTTCCGCTTCCAGTCTTTCGGTCACGTCTTGGAGACCTTCCTCAAATTGACGGGAAGCCAACTTTAGATTATTCTCCGCGATAGTCTTCTGTTGTTGGTTTACCGCGATCTTTTTCAAGGTCAGTTCATAATCTGCCTGTGTTTTACGTTGCAACAGATTTAGCTTTTCCCTAGTTTCGGTCAACTTATTGGCATTGATCTGCAGATCCAATTTTGCCTTATCAATACTTGACTTATGCGTTTTCCCTTCAAATATATTCCATTTCAAGCCTACGCCCACGGCATAGTTAGGCGCTAGTCGCAGATGATTGCTCTGCATTTTCATATCACCGACATGCGGTAGGTCTTTCCATGTCATCTTCGTACCAAAGGCATTCACATAGGATACATTTCCAAAAGCAAATAGCATGGGTAGTCTCGCCCCTTTTTCTTTTTTCAAGGCGTATTCATAACCCTTTTGCGAAGCTTCCAGTGCATGAACTTCTTTTCTGTTCATCTGAAAATCTTCCTCGTTATGAAGTAATATCGTCGTCAGTTCATAGGAAACGGACAACAATTGCTCATGTGATAACCCCGTTAGCTCTTCTAATTTAAAATAGAGCAACGCTCGGTTGCTTTGTACCTCCGCACGTCTGCTTTCGAGCTCCAACATGGCCAATTTGATCTTGTCCCGATCATAAGGAATAGCGAGTCCATTCTCAATAGCCCGGATTACTTTCAGGTGTTCCTTGTCCAATCTTCGTTGGGAGTCATCGATCAACAGATCGACTTCCTTTAATAACATCAGCTGGTCAAAGGACATTATGACTTCCTGAGCCAGTTGGTCATATCCGGTCTCGGTCATCAACGCCTGTGCAATAAACTTCTGTTCCAAAGCTTTCTGTCCGTTGGTAATCTGTAATCCACTGAATAAAACCTGTGTCGCTGTAATGCCGGTCATCGCCACCTGAGAAGAAAGATTTGCCTTTTGTGTGCCCTCAAACAGATTCAGCCCTGTAATCGGAAGCTGTTGTGTGGGCAAATCCAAAGACAACGTACTATGCGTATAACCGTAAAGTGCATTCGCAGAAACTGTAGGTAGCAACTTTCCCTTGACTTCCTCACGCGCTAAGACTACCTTCTGGTTTTCCAAATCTGCATTTAGCAAACTCTTGTTGTGGACTACAGCTTGTTCCACTGCGTTTTTGAATGTTCGCAATTGTTCCTGTGCATACAAGGGACGACCTTGTATCTGTAACACACACAAGACCCCTAAACCTATTATCCATTTCTTTTTCATTTCTTACAATTTGTTTCGTCTTCCAACGGCACAAAGTTGCCAGAAACTTTAAAGAATAATTTTCAGATATCTTAAAAAATGAAATTACCTCATCCCACGGATGACGGACAAGGTTTGTTGTGACACGCCAAGATAGGATGCGATATGCCCTAAGGAGGCATTCTGAAACAAGGATGGGTTTTCTCTGATCAACAATCGGTAGCGTTCGTGTGCGGTCTCAAATTGACTTCTATAAAATCGTTTGGAAAAATCAATAAGCGTATCTAACAAGATTTTCTGTATAATATGATTTACCGTGATATTAGTTTTTGCTAGCCTCTCGATTGGTCCTAGCGGCAACATGGTGATTTTTGTCTCTGTCAATGCCTGAAAACCGAATAAGCTGGGCTTTTGATAAAAAACACTCTCTATACCGGTACTGAACGTATTGGGACCAAAAAAATAATGCGTGATATCTTTGGCATTTTTGTAATAATATACCCGCGTAAAACCACTTTCGACAAAATAGATGTGCTGCAGATAATCTCCCGGTTCGAATAGGACATCTCCTTTATAGTACATATTACTGACACTTATACGATCGAAGAACATCTCTAGATCGTCGTCAAGGGTATACAAAGATTTAAAATATGTTAGTAAACTCATGGCAATATGGTCTAAAATCAACGGCAATAGGTTAGGCTTTCGATAAGGTAAACCCAAAGGTTGTCCCTATGCTTTCGGTACTGCGGACATTGACGGTTTGTTGGTGGGCTTCGATGATATGCTTAACAATCGCGAGTCCGAGGCCTGAACCGCCAATCTGCCGCGATCGGCTGTCGTCTGTCCGATAAAAACGTTCAAACACACGCGGTAGGTTTTTCTCTTCGATACCATGCCCGTTATCCGTAACTTCTACTAATATCTGGTCCAACAACGGAAAGATAGAAATCTTGGTCTTCCCATTCTCCCGCCCATATTTCATGGAGTTGTTGATCAGGTTGATGAGCACCTGCTGTATCTTCAGGCGATCAGCCATGACCATCACGGGGTTGTTGCTTTTCGGAATAAAGACAAGATTAATTTTCGCTTTCTTGGCTTTATCTACCATCTGGTATATCGTCTCATGTATCAGCTCGATGACATCAAATTTTTCGATGTGCAATGGCAATTTACCCGTTTCCAATTTAGAAATCTCATCCAAATCGGCAATCAGGTAGGTCAGCCGATCGATATTCCTGGATGCCTTATCCAAAAACTGCAAGGCCATTTCCGGATCTTCCGCCATCATCCCATCCTGTAGCGTTTCGATATAACCCTGGACAGCAAATAAAGGTGTTTTAAATTCATGTGAAATGTTGGACAAGAACTCCCGCCGGTATTTTTCCTGCGCTTTGAGCTGATCAATCTCGCGCACCTTCTGCTTCGTCCATTCCTGCACTTCCTCCTCCACACTTCGTAGCGGATCATCACTGGCATGTTCAGCCAATACCTCTTTAAGGTCCTTACCCAACTTGAGGTTACGAATAAGTTTATAGATGTTGCTTATCCGCTCGTTGATAAAGCGCTGAAAGATATTGGAAAGAATGATGTATATAACCGTGCAAGAAACAACCAAAATCAAGATAAAGTGATTCCAGTTCCCTTCATAAAAGAAACTCAGCGTAGCCAAAGCACCCGCCACGCATATCGAAATATAAAAAACTAGTACTTTGAAATTCATCGCATTTCTTCTTCTTACTTTTGGCCGCAAAAGTAAGCAAAACTCGCTGCTTAAAATTTTTGGCTATACGGATAGTACCTCCCACTACTCTTGCCAAACCGGAACGTAGTGTAGCTCAGCGAAGCTAAACTTTTTAAGGCGGCATTTTTAGCATTTGTACGGAACCAGGGTTAATCTCACACCTCTGGTCTCATATCTCAAGCTCAATATACTAACTAAACGTCGCTATCACCGTTTTCCCGCCCACAACTTTTTGTCCGATCTGCACATTAATCTCCGTTCCTATTGGTAAAAACAAATCTACACGGGAACCGAACTTGATAAAACCGAACTCTTCCCCTTGGGCAACCGTATCGCCTTCCTTCATATACCATACAATGCGACGCGCCATTGCACCGGCAATTTGTCTATAAAGCACCTCCAAACCATTATTCGCTTTGGCCACCACTGTCGTACGCTCATTATCCGTCGACGACTTCGGGTGCCAAGCCACCAAATATTTGCCGGGATGGTATTTGAAATAAGATACCACGCCCGAAATAGGGTTTCTATTGACATGCACATTAATCGGCGACATAAATATAGACACCTGAATACGGCGGTCTTTAAAATATTCCGTTTCTTCTGTTTCTTCAATAACCACCACCTTGCCGTCCGCTGGACATAACACGACCTTCTCGTCTGCTATAATCTTCTTGACCGGACTTCTAAAAAACTGCAGAATGGTTATCAACAATAGGGCAGAAATGAGGTAGATTCCCCATTTAACAGCTCCATTGGCATCGTTATAGTCAGCGACAGCGTTGATGATAAAGATAAAAAGTACAACGACTGCTAAACTGGTATATCCCTCTTTATGAAATTTCATATCCTTGAATTTATGCAAACTTAGATAAAATGCTTTGCATTCACGAATACCTCATTACAATAATCTAATGTGCCTCCAACCAATTGGCCCCTTGACCGATTTCAACCTCTATGGGTACCCGAAGAGGAATGGCATGTTTCATCCGGTCAATGATGATGGCCTTAAAGGCATCGACCTCCGTTTTGGGCACATCAAAGACCAATTCATCATGCACCTGCATAATCATTTTACCCGTCAGCTGCTTCGCCACGATATCCTGCTGAATATGAATCATCGCCACCTTGATCATATCCGCAGCCGACCCCTGAATAGGCGCATTGATCGCATTTCGCTCCGCGAAACCACGCACTGTCATGTTGGCCGAGTTGATATCGCGCAGATAGCGTCTTCTTTTCAGGATAGTTTCCACATAGCCATGCGTCTTCGCAAATTCGATGACCTGAGACATATAAGCCCGGATACCTTGATACTGCGTAAAATACTGGTCAATAATCTCTGCCGCTTCCCGACGGGGAATACCCAAGCTTTGCGAGAGGCCGAATGCCGACTGCCCGTAGATAATTCCAAAATTCACCGCCTTGGCATTGCGCCGCTGGTCGGAGGTCACCTCCTCCAAAGCGACACCATATACTTTAGCTGCCGTTGCACGGTGGATATCATGGCCGAGGGCAAATGCCTCCAGCATCTGTTCATCCTGACTCAGCTCCGCCATAATCCGCAGTTCGATCTGTGAATAATCGGCAGAAAGCAACACATGCGTGCTATTCCGAGGGATAAAAGCCTTACGCACCTCCCGTCCTTTTTCGGTACGGATCGGGATGTTCTGTAGATTGGGGTTGGTAGAACTCAGCCTACCCGTGGCCGCCACAGCTTGGTTGTAGGAGGTATGGATCAGTCCGCTATGCGGATTAATCAATGTCGGCAAGGCATCCACATACGTAGACTTCAACTTCTGATACTGGCGAAAGTCCAGGATATCCTGCACAATATCCGATTTGTGTGCCAAAGCCAACAGGACATCCTCACCGGTCTTATATTGCCCGGTCTTAGTTTTCTTGGCCTTCGGATCCAACTGCAACTTATCAAACAATACCTCGCCCAACTGCTTGGGTGAAGCGATGTTAAACCGGACACCAGATTTCTCATAAATACGTCCTTCCATGGCCTGGATCTCTTTCTCCAGCTCGAACGAGAATGTGTGCAAGGTATCCGGATCGATCTTGACACCATTCTTCTCAATCTCCGCCAACACATAGACCAACGGAAATTCAACCTCCTTAGCCAGCTTTCGTGTATGCGTGTCTTCCAATAAAGTTTCGAATTTTTCGTGAAGCTGCCAGGTGATATCGGCATCTTCTCCGGCGTATTCTTTTATCTTGTCGATATCCACATCGCGCATTGTACCTTGATTTTTCCCCCGGGCACCAATCAACGACGTAATAGATACCGGCGTATAACCGAGGTAAGTTTCGGCGAGGATATCCATCCCATGACGCGTATCGGGATCGATCAGGTAGTGAGCAAGCATGGTATCAAACAGCTCGCCCTGCACCTGCACCTCATAGCGTGAAAGGATAAGGATATCATATTTTATATTTTGGCCAACTTTTGTAATTGTGGGGTTTTCCAGCACAGGCTTGAAAATACGGACGACTTCCAGCGCTTGCTGACGATCCGGTGGCACGGGGACATAATAGGCCTTCCCCCGCTCGTAGGAGAACGAAAATCCTACCAATTCTGCCATCATCGCATCCAACCCGGTAGACTCTGTGTCAAAACAGAAACGTGTCGTACAAGACAACGCCTCCGCCAATGCACTCATCTCCTCTCGGCTGTCGACCAGGCTATATTCATGCTCGGTATTGCCAATATGTTGAGAAGGAACGGGAGGTTGCATAGGCTGATCGACCTCCACTTGCACCGAAACCTCCAAATTGGCGGAAAAGAGATCCATCTGTGCCGAGGCAGGTTTACCCTGACTTTCCAGCACCGAAAAGTCCTCACCAAAAACCCGTTTCCCCAAGGTCCGAAACTCCAGTTCTGCAAAGAGGGGCTCCAGAACCTCCCTGTTCGGTTCGCGCAGTTCCAATAGATCTTCATCCAGTGTTACCGGCACATCCAGCAGGATGGTCGCCAGTTTCTTCGATATTAAGCCCTGCTCCGCAAAGTTGATGACATTCTCCTGTTGCTTGCCCTTCAACTTATCGCTATTGGCGATCAACGCTTCTACCGATCCATATTCCTGGATCAACTTTTTGGCCGTTTTCTCGCCAATACCAGGAATGCCAGGGATATTATCCACCGCATCGCCCCATAGCCCTAAGATGTCGATGACTTGGGTAACATCCGTAATCTCCCATTTTTCCAAAATTTCGGGAACACCCAATACTTCGGCGCCATTGCCCATGCGGGCGGGTTTATAAATAAATATCTGGTCCGACACCAACTGCCCGAAATCCTTATCCGGCGTCATACAATACACGGTAAACCCCTGCTGTTCGGCCTTCTTCGCCAAGGTTCCTATGATATCATCGGCCTCATAGCCATCCATCGTAATCAACGGAATATTAAACCCTTCGATCAGCTTAAAGATATAGGGAATAGCCGTCGACAGATCCTCAGGCATCTCCTGCCGATGTGCTTTATAGGCTTCAAATTCCAGATGTCTGTTCGTGGGGGCAGCCGTATCGAAGACGACGGCAATATGGGTGGGCTTCTGATTCTTCAAAACCTCCAAGAGCGTATTGGTAAAACCAAGTATTGCACCTGTATTTAGTCCATACGATGTCAATCGGGGAACTTTGCTCAAGGCAAAATACGCTCTGTAGATAAGAGCCATGCCGTCTAATAGAAATAGTTTTTTCACAAAAAAATATTTAACGTCTTAGACAAAGGTAATAAACTGGGAATAAAGTAACGAGGACGAAGTCTCGATCTCTACTTTAGAATATTGTGTTCTGCCCTATCCAACGTTTCGTAATCCGAGTTTTGGGATTTATACTCCGGCACGATGGCCTTCAGGCGTCGAACCAAATCCAAGTTGTTGAACTGTAGGCTACTCTTTTCTTCCAAACTGCTACAAAGGGTAACAATTTCTGTCCATTTTTCCTGCAGGTCGCCTTTATGGAACTGCGCAATCATAATCTTCGGATGATGGGTCTTCACCGTATTTTCATCATCCGCCAAAAGCTCCTCAAAAATCTTCTCTCCGGGCCGCAGGCCGATGACCTCGATGTCTATGTCCTCTGGATAGCGCAGACCTTTGAGCTTAATCATACGCTTAGCTAAATCCATAATCTTGACAGACTCGCCCATGTCGAAGACAAACACCTCGCCTCCTTTGCCCATAGCAGCAGCCTCTTGCACCAACAGACATGCTTCGGGTATAGTCATGAAGTAGCGTGTAATATCCGGATGGGTCAATGTCAGGGGACCGCCTTGTTCCAACTGCTTTTCAAACAAAGGGATGACCGAACCATTGGATCCTAAGACATTTCCAAAGCGCGTGATGATAAAATGTGTAGTACCTCGCTGTGCGCAGGAAGAAACATAGATTTCGGCCGCCCGCTTGCTCGCGCCCATCACATTAGTCGGATTCACAGCCTTATCCGTAGATACCATGACAAATTTATAGACTTCAAACTCCAAAGCAAGATCAGCCACCACACGACTCCCATAGACATTCGTCCATAAAGCTTCATAAGGGTTTGCCTCCATCAAAGGAACATGCTTGTACGCTGCCGCATGGAAGATGATTTGCGGTCTATAGGTTTCAAAAATATGGCGCATAAACGCCTTGTCCCGCACATCACCCACCACAAAGTGCGTGCGCTCATAACCGTTGCTACGGAAAAATTGCTGCACCTCATACAGCGCCGATTCCGCCTGGTCCAACAAGATCAACTCCGCATACTCCTGCAGAGCAATCTGTCGCGACAGCTCACTGCCTATAGACCCTGCAGCTCCCGTCACCAATATACGTCTCCCTGCCATTTCACGTCGTACAGCAGGGTTATCCAGCGAAATAGGTTTACGTCCCAATAAGTCTTCGATTTTCAGGGAACGTATCTGCTTTGTTCCCTCATGGAGAAGGCTATGTGCTGAGGGCATAATCTTCAGCTCCAGACCCAGGTGCTGAAAATGGTCTGTCACCTTGAGCATACGTTCCGAATGATTGTTTTCTACGGCGATAATTACCTCATCGATGTCCATCCGTTTGACATAAGGTATATCGATATCCCTAAGATGTAAAATCTTCAATCCGGACAGACGTTGGCCGACCCGGCTTTCATTGTCTTCGACAAAAGCTTCTACCTGATATTTGTGACGACGGTCAGCATGCAACAACGAGAGTGCGGCGATGCCTGGATGTGAAGCTCCAAATATCAGCACATTCTTACGCTTGCGATAAGGCAGAAAGAGCTGTTCATAAATGCTGCGGTACAGTATGCGTGCTGCCACCATACACACCATAACAAGACTGGCATGCATCAGGATTACTCCATAGGATAGACGCAGATATGAAGCTATAAGTGTCCCTCGCGGGTAATAGTAACGAATAATCATGGACAGACCAACAAGCAGGGAAGCGGCTAAAACTATTGTCGCAAAGATCCGCATGGCATCGGTCAGGCCAGTCTCGCGCACAATGCCCTTATAGCTGCGTCTCCATAAGAAAAAGAGCAAATAGACACCACCTACCAGTATCGACTTGCGGAGCATCAATACGGCATCAAAACTTCCTTTAAAATTGTTGATCAGAAAATGTGTGGCGACATAACAACCCAGCACAATAACCATATCTATCACCAACACCACCCATCTGGGGTTATCTTTGCGCAATCGGCGTCTGATATAGGAAAAAAGCATAGGGCGTCGCTGTTAATAATCTCACGCAAAGGTAGATAAAAAAACTATATTTCGAGCGACCTGTAAATTGTACTGCTACAACAACCCCACGCCTCCTACACGATACCGCAGGCCCACTTCGTGCGTGTTGGTCGAGATCTGTTGATCCAAAGTGTGGCCACTGGCGCTGAACTGGTAGCTGTAACCGATACCGAAGTTGCCGAAGTTCACCTGCATCAAAGCCGACAGGTCGCCTTGGTTCTGAACACCCATACCCAATCCCAGCTTACGCCCCATGAACAGCAGCGTGCTGAAGTCATAGCGCGGTGTAAGGTCGTCCATGTGGCTCACCAAAAGCGATGGACGTACATGGAAGGCATCGTCTAGACGGATCAACGCTCCTGCGGTGATGTAGTAAACGTTCTTGAACTCGTAGTCGATATCATCCCGCTGGTTCAGCGAGAACCGTGGCATAGAGATACCGAAGTAATAACGCTCTGGACGGTAGTAGCTCGTGCTGATGCTCAGAAAGCCGCTCGTCTCACGGACATTGTCCCTAAAGGATGGATCACCCTGATCGTCCAGGCCGCTGTAGTCACCCTGGAAGTGGACAAAGCCACCACCCATCGAAAGGCCCAGGTACTCGTTCTCCGAGATACGCACGGCCTTGGCCACATAAGCCCCGAACTCGCTCTCCTTGGTCACCCCCAGGGCAGCATGCTTCGCATCCAGCCCTACCGACAGCAGCGCTTTCTCCAAGCCCACATTACCGCTGAACCAGATCGACTTCGGTGCACCATCAACACCCAGCCACTGGCTGCGGCCAAGCATCGAGAAACTCCCCCCGAGGTCCATCGTGCTCAAAGAGCTGTTGAAGGTATTACGGATCTGTCCGAACTGGTTGTAGCTCACCCCATGCTGGGCCTGAATAATAAAGGGCAGCAGAAATAAGGCGGTGAACAGGGTGATGATATGTTTTGTTTTCATATGGTATTATTTATCTTTTCTGTTTATCGCTCAAGCCGCGATGGGGCTCCTACTTTTTTGGCCGTCAAAAAAGATAGGCAAAAAACTCGTCGCTGTACCGGATCGCCACTACGTTACACCATTCCTACCACCAGCGACCCGCTAAGGCGACATGCTGTGTATTTGTACGGATAGTTC
>PJUF01000094.1_pt1 | contig 93844 bp, 85 predicted proteins | sample 1512191 | NCBI WGS metagenome assembly PJUF01 (sample SAMN08177673, study PRJNA422409) | Feces metagenome, whole genome shotgun sequencing project. | isolation source: Chicken feces (3) enriched on wood chips | host: Gallus gallus | place: USA: Madison | collected 2015-01-15
ACGCTGCCAAACCTTCGGGTAGGGGACATTTCCCCGCTGTTGGTGGGACATTTGAAACGCTCACCGAAACATAGGGCAAGAAGGAGCACCAATGGCAGTGAAAAAAAATAGATACCTCTACGTAATCCCCTGATCCGAGAGGTTATGCTGTTCCTGATCAACCTATGGAAATTTCCTGATGCTTTTGTGTCCATTTCCTTCTTCATCTCCTTTCGATGGTCCTCAGCTCTGAATTGTCGGTCGTCCTCCAGCCCTCGATTAGAAATCCATGGGGATTATTGGCACTCCTTGTTACCTCCCGCAGCTGGCCCATGGTTACCAGACGCCGTGTGGTCTCCACGCTGGATCGGATGATCTGTTGGGAACCATGGAACGTGAACCTATAGGGATGGGAACCCATCTCCATGACTATACTATCTACGCTGATCCGCTGACTGATGTTCGCTGCAATGATATCCCGATAATACCCTTTCTCGAGCAGCGTCTCATAGCTCCTCCTGGCGCTGGCATCAGCCAGGTAGAGCGCACGGGAGAGCTGCTCACGGATCACCTTTTCGTCAGGGTCAAGGGTGAAGAAATAATGGTGGAAGCTTTCCACATGCTGCTGTGCCTCCACTTGGAGGTTCTCACCCCGAGTTGAGGCAACAGCCTGGAGTACGGCGCCCGGTGCCAACAGATAAATCCTTTGATTGGAATCCTTTGAGATCTGGCCGTTCCTGTACACCGAATAAAGGCAGATGCCAGCAAAAATGGCCACGATCAAGAGGCAAAAGTTACGAACCTGCCGAAAGGCGGTATCAAGGTTGTTGAATTTTCTGAACATGATGAATCTGGTTTATGGATATTATTCGGAATTCCTGCTCTTACCTGTCCGGAAACCCTGTTGATCGTTGAAATAGGGAGAATTGGAAGCCTGTTGAGCCATCCCCTGTCCCATCGACGAGGCCGCATCACCGAACGAATCCCTTGCCATCGATAATCCTGAGGATGAAACAACTACTGCCCTTTCTGCCGTTGAGGAGAACATTTGGGTAACCCGAACACCAAATACGCTGCCATCACTTGAATGGACAATATAGTTCGCCACTGATGGTACGGTGAAATACCCTACGATCCCGATAATCAGAAAGATCTGGTAGGCCAGATGGGTCCTGTCGAACATTGTATCGCCCATTACCTGGATCTGGGCCAGATCGATCAGTAGCATTTTCTGCTGGATCCTGCCGATGATGCTCCCAAATATATTGGCCACCGGCAACCAGAGAAAGATATTGATGTACCTGGCAAGCCAGACGGTGAGCGTGTGGTGGAAACCCTCGAAAACCGACAGTCCGAAGACCAGTGGTCCCAATATGGTAAGTACCACCAATTGGAAAGTCCTGAGGGTATCTATGCATAAAGCTGCAGCCTGGAATAGGAGCTCAAGGATTTCGCTCATCCATTCCTTTACCCCATTTCGAAAACCGTATGCTGCCTTTGCCATGGCAAACTTGATGTCGTTGCCGATGCCCTGTAGTAGCCCTTCTTCTGAGGGGTCTTCATCTTTATAGGTATATCTGTACCATAAGTCCCGATCCCCCTCACCACCCTCACCCACATAGATCTGCCACGGGATAGTCTGCTTTACAGCTTCCCTTTTCTTTTCAAGGAGCACCTCAATGGCTGTTTGCGAATCTTCCACCATGGCATTGGTAGCAGCAACAGTCGGTGAAAGGATTCCGTTTACAAGCCCCATGAATGCAGGGAAGAAGGCAATGCACAGTCCTATCGCAAACGGTCTCAATAAGGGGTAGACATCTACGCCCTCTGCCCTTGACAGGTGCCTCCATACCCTTATGGAAATATGCAGTAGGGCAGCGAATCCTGCCAGCCCCTGGCCAATACCCATCAGCCTCTGGCTGAGGGGTACCATTTCTAAATAAAGCTGCTCGAGGACCTCTCGAAGGCTGAGGAGATCCTGCCCGAGATCCTGGGCCAGGACCATCTGGGGGCAAAGGGCCAGGCAACCAAAAAAGATCACCATAAAATGTCTTCGTTTCATTTCTGTAAAATATTTATCGGTTTGTTATTCCCTGCAAACTCTTCATGGAACCCATATGATCCCACTCCCTTTGACGATGGTATTCGAGGATACTATTGGACGCGGTCAATGACCTTATTAGCCGAAGGTGCCGCTCCATCCTCTCATGGACCGAATCAATGGTGCGTAGCCGTTCTCCATCATCCATTTTTGCCCGACCAGCGGACAGTACCATAGTGAGTTCGCCCAGTTCTTCTAGGCAGCCCTGGAGTACCCCGGAATACAGATTTTCCAGATGCTCCAGTTCTTTTGGATCAAAGCCTCCCTGCCGTACCAGGTCCCCGGTATGGCCAATGGAGAGCTCGAGTATCCGTTTCTGCATGGATAGGATGGAAGCCACCTTGTGGTAGTTCCGGACCGCCGGATTCACCTTTAATAGGCCATCGAGGAATAACCTGTGTAATCCGAAATTCCCTTTGGAGATATCCCGGATATGGTTATACCCGTTTTTAAGTATCTCATACCCTTCCTCCATATCCTTGAGCACCTTTTTGAACTGGGCCAATTTTTCCACATTCAACAGGAGCTGCTGTACTTCGGTGGATTGGGCCCGGGCCTGCACCGAAATCAGTACCAATAGCACAATACCGATCAATAACTTTTTTTTCATCACTTCCCTTTCATTAATGGAAACCGGTAGGATCTACCTAAAAATTCTAGCTGCTGGACATCCCGTTGCTGCAGGTACCTTATTGCCCTGTTCTGGAGCTGTTGTTCTAAGATTTGCCGGTGTGCCAGCCTGACCATTCCATGGACCTTTTCGATACGTTGGATCCTTTGGTAATCCGATAGCCTGAAGCCATCGCTCCGCAGGATGCCGATAAGTGCATCCAGGAGTTCTGCACAACGTTCATATAGGTCATCCTGTGGAACAGAGGCTTCCCTTCCTGGTATCCCGTACAGCTCTTCTGGTCCTTCGGACAACCCGGCAAGCCTTGCAATCGATCCATAGATCTCCTGGATATCCTTTAAATACCAGGAACTGCGTACTCCAGGGGATGCCCGGGAGAGCGAGTCGAAATATCTCCGATGGAGAGAATATTCCCCCCTCGAGAGATCGCCCACCATGGCAAGACCATAGCGGGCAAGACCGTACCCACCGGAAAGGAGTTCCGCGAATGCACCGTTTGCCACTATCTGGGCCATAAGGTATTTTTTCTGGGTGGCACCCTGTCTTGTCCACTCCCCTAGGGTCTGTGCATTGGACCTCTGGATGCCCAGGACCACAAATAATGACATAAAAAATATTGTTCTCATGGTGATTAAACTATTAGTTGTTCCCAATTCCGTAAAGGGTCTGAACTGACTTTCTCTGGGCTTCGTCCTTTGAGCGTTCCAGGCTGAGCAGAACATTCTGCCTTCCGAAGGCCCTCAGATCGGACAGTATGGCCGCCATGGTCCGTGCTGCGCGGTCGATCCCCTCCATACGCTGCTGGTCGGTCATCTCAAGGTTGAATGGCCGGATGACCTGAAGGACCGCTTCCAGGTTATCAAGTCCCTTATCGAGCATTCCCTCATACATCCTCTCCATTTCCATCAGCTCCTTGTGCGAGAAATTCGGGTCGGAGGAAAATCGCTTCCACGCCTCCTGGTACTCGGTGAGAAGGTCCGACTGCATCTTAACGATCTGCTGGGTCCTCCTGTATCTGGCGATGACCTCTCGTATGGTCCTTAACTCATTGAAGTATACCTGGTACTGCTCCTTCTGCTTCTGGGTCCATTCGGAAATCTCCTGGAGCTTGAGTTTGGAAAGGGCATTTTCCAGGACCTTCTGGGCGTTCTGCAACCATATTGTTTCGTTCTGCAATCTCTGAACCTTCAGATCAAAAGCCTTGACTACACGTTTTATCGCCAGCCGGAGGACTTCTGCAAGCACCAGCTGTCCATGGGATCTTCCCATAGGGAGAAGGACTAGGGATATTGCCAAAAGGGCAGTTGCTAAGGATTTTATCTTATTCATGTCCCCCCCCTGTTTTTCCTCTCAGGTGTTCCGCCATGGCCTTAATGCCTTCGCGGTAGTCCCCAAGCTTGGATTCCACGAATTTCTCCAACATTTTCTTTTCTCGCTCCTCTGTGGTATAGCACAGGTATTCCTCCAGGGACACCTCCGTACGGTAAACCCTGGAAAAAGTGCCCGAAAGGCTAATGAATACCTCCTTGTACTTCCTATTCGGTTCATTGGCTCGGTTGAGCGAAAGGACCATAGCCCGTTCCTTTTCGCTGAGTCCCAGCATCTCCTCGATTATTTGGAACCTGTTCTCGTACTTCCTCTGGTCCAAAAGGATCTTACAATCACTGTTGTTGATGATCGTCTGGCGAACGATGGGAGAAGAGATGATATCATCGATCTCCTGGGTGACCACGATCGCCTCTCCGAAGAACTTCCGGACCGTTTTGAACAGATATTGGATATATTGCGCAAACCCATCCTTCATAAGGGCCTTCCACGCCTCCTCGATCAGGATCATCTTCCTGATCCCAGGAAGCTTGCGCATCTTGGAGATGAAAACCTCCATGATGATCAATGTTACCACCGGGAATAGGATGGGGTGGTCCTTTATACTGTCGAGCTCAAAAACGATGAAGCGCTGTTGCAGCACGTCCAGGTTTGTCCTGGCGTTCAGAAGGAAGTCGAACTCGCCGCCCTTATAGAATGGCCTTAGTACATAAAGGAGGTTCTCCAGATCAAAATCCCTATCCTTCACACCTTCCAGCCGGATCTGTTCACGGTAGGGACCTTTCAGGTATTCATAGAATCCATCGAAACATGCAAATCCTCCATCCTGGACCATATGCGTAAAGTAACCGGTGATGGCCCCGGAAAGAGCAACATATTCCGATCTTCTGAAGGGTTCGTCATCTTTTTTCCATAGAGCAAGGATCAGCGCTTTTACGCTCTCACGCTTCTCGGTGTCGGGAAGTTCACCATCAGGTATGTGGAAGGGATTGAAGCTTATGGGATCACGCTCACTATAGGTAAAGTAAAACCCGCCCAGCAAGCGGCAGAGCCCTTGGTAGGAATGTCCAACGTCAACAAGGACCACATGAGCACCACTTCCGTGGTAGGACCGCACTAGATGGTTCGTGAAGAACGATTTCCCACTGCCCGACGGGCCCAGAATGAACTTGTTCCGGTTGGTCGTTATCCCTCTTTCGATCGGCTCGTCGCTTATATCCACATGTAGGGGTCTCCCGGACAGTCTGTCCCCTAGCCTGAGGCCTACAGGACTTGTGGATGACATGGCAGAAGATTCCAGGTTGAGAAAACAGCATGCCTGTTGGGTGAAGGTATCGAAAGAGTCGTACAGCGGCATTTCAGCAGAATTCCCAGGTATCCCGGCCCAGAAGATCTGTGGGGCGCCAACGCTCTCCACCTTTATACCACAGCCCATCCTATTGAGCGATCCGGCAACCAGACCGGACATCCGATGAAGTTCACTCTGATCGGAACTGCAGACCATGACATTGAAATGAGCCCTGATGGGCATGCGCTGCTGGACTATGGCCTCGTTCAGGAAATCATTTGTCGAGTCCCTGGCGATCAGGTTGGACCTGCTATAGGCAGCAAGGGACTGTAACCGGAGCCTTTTACGCTCCAGCTGATCCAACCTTGCGTTGACATCCCCTATGAATATATATTGGTTCACCAGATGGTCACAGGGCATAAGCTGACCGAGTAAACTTCCGAATCCTACGGGGAAGGCCGATCTATCACTGCTATAGGGTTCATAATCTGTACAGGGCATGCTGAACTGGGGGAGATCCTGAACATCACCAAGACTATAGATCCTTAATTCCCTATCTCCGATTCGGATGTCCTTTCCGGAAAGATCAATATCACCCAAAATCCTTTCACCAGGAGATTGGCCCTGGGAGATGTACCGCTCCAATAGTCCAGGGGAGTCCGGTGTACTGAACAGTCCATCGCTCCCAACCGGCATTACCTGGACCAGGCCAGAGTCCGAGAGGGCCCGGCAAAAATGTCCACAGGCATCCTTGAAGCCGATTACCACTTGAGGATCCAGGATATCCCTGGGGACAGGTGATCCATGGAGGAGCGTCCTCCCGAGTGACATCATTCTTGCACGTCCTTTGGGCACCATGCTCAGGATCAGGTAACATTCGTGCTGCATGTACTGCCTTTCGTGGAAGTAACGTTCACTGCACTGCGAGATGTAGGATCCGCAATCCCTATTTAGGTCCTGAGAATATTTTCCTGTATAGAACCAATCCTGCTTGTGGACGATACTTGAGACCGGCAGCAACCTGATCGCTTTTGTCCATGCCTGGTGATAGTTCTCATACTCTTTTCTCGAAAGTGAGAAAATCTCAGGGAGCTGAAGTGAATAGACCCTGCTCACTTCTCCCATCCTGCCCAAAAGGAAACCGTCCTGGTACCCTATTATCGGCCATCCTTCCCTGATATCGGTTTTTCTTTTCATCCCAGAAAGTTTTTATGTTCCTTAATACTTGGGTCATTGAATATGGCCCTTGAACGGATCCTTATTACCTTAGGGCACCTCCTTCGGGCAGCCCATTTCTGCAGACCGTACTGACCGAACCGATCACTAAGCCTATAGGTTACCCATATCATAGTACCACCGGATGATCCTATTAGGCCCAGCGAAATCCAAGAGGGAATTCCCAGATAGTACAGCAGAGCAAATAGGAATAGCAGTGCCAGAGTAGCTATGGCCAGGTACCAGATGTACTGGGCCTTGAGACCTTTGAATTCCAGTGGCGTGTTGATGCCTTTGTTGATCCTGAATTTTTCCATTCCTTAGGTGCTAAATACCGAAGAAGGATTTGATAACCGTCGCCACCACAACCAAAAATACACAGCTTCCGAACCATGCTGCGGCAACCTTTCCTGTGTCAGGATCTCCATTGTTCCATTTCTGGAAGACCTTCACCGCGCCTATGAGCCCCAGCAGGGCTCCCACTGCGTACATGAGGTTCGTTCCGGCATCGAAATAGCTCCTAACCCTTTGGTTAGCTTCGTTTATTCCGGAAATCCCATCCTGGGCGTATATGCTGCCCTGCACGATCAGCACATATGCAAGTGAAAGCATGGTGCGAATGAAACAGAATTTTCCAGGAATGAAGTCCCTGTTCGTTTTTGGTGTTCTCATAAGATATCTGGTTTAAAATGAAGCCCTGCGGTGTTGCATCCCTTAGCATGTAATATTCCTGTGCATTGCACCATGGAGCACACCGGAGGGTTCAAAAATGTCAATTCGATCGTTACAGTTAAATCCATTCCCCTCACGGGGCAGGATCCACATTCACACTTCCTTCTCGGACTATGCAAAACAATATGACCAAAGAAAGTCCATTAACATAGATGGGTCAAGTACAATATGGACCTGTACCCAGAATTGTACCCATGCAGACATGGATCCCAGTGCATCGGCGCAGACCGATCGATAATGGGGGGATAAAATAACGGCTCAAAGGATGGATTTTAAACTGCCCCTTTTATAAATAGCAACCCTTCTCTGGGAGAACGAATTTCTATCAAAAGCATTATGCAAGATATTTTGTGTCAATACCGGACAAAAAGGGACCAGCTTATGGAAACAGAAGAACCAAATGGACCAAGGCTGTTTTATTTTGCTAAATGATGGGGTTGTTCTGGAAAATGGAGCGAGGGAGCGGTGTATTAATAGGTACATGGAAACACTGCTAAGTTTGCCACATGGACCCCACCAGGCCATAACCCATTCTGTATAAGAGAGTTGGCACGATGCATATGGCAAAAATTCCTCTCGGTGAGATGGCGTGCCGGTTCCGCTGGGATGCCTTGTCCAGATACTTTATTCCACTCCCAAAAACGCAAGTGGCTTGCCTGCCTAAAGGTTATTGGGCAGGTTGAACTGGTAAACGAAGGTATTTTGCTGTGTGGTTGAAGTCGGATCGAGCCGATCGTCGGTAAGGTATCGCAAGATCAAGCGGGATCAAAATATATTCGGGAGGATATTATGCCCCACCTACACCTTCTTGGGATCTGATCCGGCCCTACGATGTCACCAGATATCTATTGCCAAGCCCCACCAGTAACTTTACCCGGAAAAAAAAGATGAATTATCCTAAAGGATGGCCATGCCCGGAAATATGACCACCAATCGATCGATTCAGGAGAACAATTGTCGAATCCCCAACTTGGTTATCTCGAATTCATAGGGGTATTCCGAAATTATACCGTTATCATTTTTAGGGACCAGTTTGGAGGACCGAACCAATCTCACTGACGTAGGTTTAAAATTGGGATGCATCTCAAGATCCAATAAACTCTTATTTTGGTATACCCTATAAAGGATAACGTTCTCCAAATAATTTAACATCATCATTCTATTTAAGGAATATTGATGTTAGTTGCAGGAATTGCCAGTTCGGAGTAAATAAAGCAATATTCATCCCAAATATAAACGTAATTACGCATATTTCGCTAATTAAAATTTTTATCCCAGTGACTGGATAAAATACAGCGGAAGGACCAGATGGTAAGAGCCGTTGGAAAGGAGGGAATACGGTAGATAAACATTATCAGAAACCATATGTCGATAATACCAATATTATTTCTGACATGGGGAATTAAAGTACATTTAACCCCCCATGTCCTACGGCCTCCACTATCCGGAGATATTACCGAATAACGAAACCTGTGCTGAAGGTCTGTTCCCGAACGAGGAGATCAACACGTACTCTACTTCATATTAATTCAACATAAACTCCTATTCCTGATAATACCTCCAAGGGATACCTTTAATAAATAATATGAACAGGGCAGTCAGCCAGTCGCTTGTCCTGCTTACTCTTTTTGGGACAGCTATGATAGATGCCCTAATAAAGAACATTAAGTACTTATAGATTAATCTACATGAAGGAAATGTGGAGAGCCATGGAGGTTTTGAACAGACAATGGCCCGATTATTAACAATTCCTTATACAAAAATTAACGGATAGGAATATCCGTTTCCACGATGTTTCGATTACCTTTATACAGTAATGGCATTCTCACATCTAATTTAATTTTCCCTGTTGGCCCCTTTCCGACAGGGATTGTTTTTTATGGAATATTCGATATATTTGAATGATTCTCAGATTTATTAAATAATCGAAATTGATTCTGGTGGATTACTTAGGTAAATGTGAATAGGGTAGCACTTAAAAATGCTACCCCTTTTTCTATTGTTTGAATGGTCTACGAATCAATGTTTATAGCATCCGGTGCCGTGTTGATATACATTTGCCAGACATGCCACAACTCCTCGTCATTAGCTTGTAATATCTAAAAAAATTAATTAGATTTAAATGTTCATCAGGCTATTGGTTGATAAAATATCAGGTCTGGTAAATGATTAGGTATAACTTGTAAGGGTGGTACTTTCTGGTACTGCCCATTTTTTGATTGCTAAATTAAATCCCTAATAATAATTGTTTTAGTATCCTTGCCAGTTTATTTTGGCAAGGATTTTTTATCATACGATATCTAAGGATCAGATCCTCACAGGATATAAATTCATGCCAAGCGCATTTTCAATGTCCTTTTGGATCACCATATTAATTATCTACCCCCGGAGTGGTTATGGTCAGCATCCTTTATGTCCTACTGCTGTTCGTACAGAATGTAGGTTTAGGCACCAGGACTGAAACTGTATTCCAATTTCATCATTCTTTGGGAAAGCCTGATTCGAATGAACTTAGGATAGAAACCTATTTTTTTGGATTAGAAGAATGATAACAGTACTGTACCATCATGGGCATTGATCGAAAAGGTGCAAGGAGTCACAGGAATCTGCCATAATAAAAACTATTATGGTTTTAGGTACACCAGTCCCAGATGGTGTACCTAAAACACTTTGGACCAGGTTGGTACTGTATTTTTTCCTCACTTTTCTTCCGATTACTTAGGCCAGGATTGGGTACGATGCGGATATGGCACATCTAGCAATAAATAGGATCCACCTTTTCCTTTTCACCACCGGCATTTTATATCTTTATTTTTTCCAATTGCGGTGCTTTGTTATCCTTTACGGAGGCCTTTAACGGATAATCGCAGATCTATGGAAAGAAAGGAATTAGGTTTGGACGATACAACGACCATAGAAGGATAATTTTTAGAACTAATGACCCGTCCTGAATTTATTACGGACCATTATTCAATCCAATAATATTTATGCTTCCATTTGGATGGCGCCAAGATCAAAGGGCGCTGACCTTCGATGCCATCCGATCCAGAACCTCCAATACCTGCTCCCTATCCGATCGTTCAACCTGATAGGACTTTACCCGTAGGGAATCAGCGGACAGGTGTTTTCGGTTCTTTGTAGAGAGATACGGCACGATCATCCTATAGACCTGGCTGAGGGACCTTGCCTCTACCAGGCGGATCTCATCCATTGCCCTTAGAAGGATCGAGAGTTGGTCGGCCGATAGGTTGCACATCAACTTATTTGCTGGATTTACCTCTGTCCTCACTGTTCTTGGCTTATTCCCTTCCACCAATACCCCTGCATTTTCCAAATAGAAGATCTCTGCCTCGAACCAGCTCTCTAGATATTCCCGGACCCCCTGATAGGCGGGATTGAGGACGGCATCTTTTCGGAAGTGCATCTGCAGCATTTTTTTTCGGCAATCCAAGAGTACCACGAACTTGGCATCCCATGTGGGCTGCTCGGAGACCTTATGCTGGATACAACGAACTAGATCGTCCATAAATGCCTTGGAGTTATAGTTCATGTAGAATAGGAATCTTCCACTTGGCGAAAATGGGTGGGCCAGATCCTCCGACCAGTCCCAGCCGCCAACCGAGCTGAGCACCTTTAAAAAATACTGCCCTGCATCCTTACCTGGAAAGAACCTCAGATCAGTACCAATTATGTACTCCTTGATCCTTTCCCCCATGAGCCCCATATGGAGGTCCCCTGTCCAGAAAGGTTTTGTTTTTTCAAAGAGATCCGCAATATGCTCCCTATCATCCGCAAGGTCCGGATACTTGGACGATCCGGGGATCGGACATTCCAGCTTTTCCAGAATGGAGTTCATCATTTCAGAAACATGGCCCACCACAGCCTGTAAGACCAAATCCGCTTCACTTTGGGGGGACTTCATTTCCAAAAGAACCCACCCTCCGCTGAGTATCTGCTGCAATTGGACATACATGTCCATCAGCTTCTTCTTCTGTTCCATTGATTCCACTGGTCCCAGCAGCTCTTCCTCGAGCGATTTTTGGAACTCTCCGCAATATTCCTGCATTTGTTTGAACAGTCCGGTCCTATCAGGTAGATCTGGCGGAGGAAATTTTTCTGCTCTCCATACGATGATCAGTTCAAGTAGATTTTTGAAAAAATAAATCTGTTTATAAGTCGGGTTTTCCATCTTAGTGATAAAATAGACCGAACCTATGATTTATCCTTCTGAGAAGGCGGCAAAGTTTTACTGACCCTAATTCTAAATTTTATTCGTATCAAGAAATGTCTTGAACTCCGAAGATAATCTGATCTTTCCCAGATCCAATGGTTCTTCGGTATGGTTCAGGTAGACCTTATGGTCACGATAGGAATGGAAAAAATTAACATTGAAAGCATATTTCCTGGAACACCGTAGGAAAAGTCCCTGTGATGTACCCCCTATGATATCCTTCATGGATCTATAGGACATATGGATACTGTGCCTGTTAATGGTAGTGATCTCCACCATTCCATCCACCGCGGTAAGATAGACGATGTCCCGGTGGAACACCCTTACCCGTTGGCCCTTTCCGGGGCCACTCAGGTGGAAGTAGTCATAGTTGTCCTCGATTTCATTCCACTGATTGTCCATTCGGTGGTTCGTGAAATTAAGGGCATCAAGGGCACGCTGAAGTGCGACCTTAAGGCGAAAGGGTTCAACAGGCTTGAAAAGGACATCGACCACACGCTTGTCGTACCCCAGTTCCTCGAACCTCTGGTGGGCGGTGCACAGAATCGTAAGGACCTCCCTTTTCGGGGAGGCATCCATGAACTCGAATCCGTTAATGCCTTCCATTTCGACGTCCAGAATGATAAGGTCAACCGGGTTCACCCGCAGGAACCGCAGTGCATGCATAGGGTTGGTGAAGCTACCTGCTAATTCCACGAATTCTATCTTTTTGAATTCCGATCTCATTTTTTCCAGAAATACTTCCTGATCATCGACCAGGATGGTATATAGTTTTCTCATCATAATGCCTAGATTAACCTTACTAAGATGTCGACCAGGAAAATATCCTGGTCCCTTTCGATCTTCAACTGGCAGCGGTCCTTGAACAGTGTATCCAAACGGTTCCTCATATGAACAAGGCCAAGCCCATGGCTGATCAGGCCATGACCTGAAGGAACGCACCTGTTCCTTGCCAGAATCCTGTAGGAATCCCTCTGCACATCCACCTCGATAACTGCCGGGTGCAGGGGATCATAAGCCGATCCATGCTTGAATATGTTCATCACCAGACCAAGAAGGGTAGTTGGTGGTATGACCACTCCTTTGGTGTTCCCCGAGACTTTCCATTCCATCTGTGGCTTTCTGGAGGAGATCAGCATCTGGAGCGACAGGTATTTCCTTGCCATTTCTATCTCTTTGCTCAACAGGATTTCCCGTCCCCCGTCCACACTTCCAGAACCCATGAAATATTCCACCAGTTAGTACATCTGGGTGAGCTGGGATCCGATCTGCGAATTTGCCGTCCCCAACTGGCTTTCCCACATCTGGAATACGTTAAGCAGAAAATGTGATGGGATCTGTTCGGCCTGACCATGGTATTCATAGTCCTTACGGAGTGTCTCTTCCCTGAACCTCATCTCCATCTGCTCGATTTTCTCTGCAATTTCGTTCATTCTTTTGGAATTCAGGAAATCAAGGATTGCCAGAAAAGTGAAATGTCCCAACATGATAAGGCAGGTCTGGATAAACTCCCGGAGATCGAAATCCTTTCCCTGAACGACATATTTACCGTATACGATCCCTTTCTGTTGCCAGCCATAGGTCATCAGATAGACCAAAAGCCCGCATATCACCAGGAACCCTCCAAGAAGGCAGATCCCTGCCAAGATTTTGCCTGTTCCTATCCACCCCTTTAGAATGGTCCTCACGCCGTAGAATACGAACGCAAAGAAAGGGAGTGACACCAGAACGGTCCAGAAGGAAAGGTCCTGGTTTCCCAACTTGTTGATGGCATAGAACAGCAGGGCGTAGACCATCCAACTGATCACGTGCAATTTGATCAAATAATTCCTCTGGTTCCTCATGGCTCGGGTCCTTTGTTGGATGTGGGCATATCTTGCTGCCCTTAAAATACGAAATCCGTCGCTTCAGTCCAAAAGTAATTTACAAAGTCCAATATGGGTCTGGGAATCGACCTGATGAACCCTATAACTGAACCTGTCCAGTATATTTGGGAAGTAGAGGGGCATGACCCTGTGTTCAGGACTCCAGATGTTTTTATCGGACAGTATAGGCCTTGATTGATGGAGGTAGAAAAGGGATTCCCAGTTCACTGGTGAATCCTTCAGATATTCAGAAAAACGGGCATATATCCTCCGTATACTTGTATCGACGAAATCCGACCTGTCCCTGAATTCTTTTGGGTCAAACCGTTCGATGACCTGCAAATAGGGTTCCGCGTCCACGCTGGCTGAGGTTTCCAGCACGAATCGGGTCCTTATAGAAAGAAGGTGTGCCAGTTCCATGAATCCGCTCCTTATACCGATTGATCCCATCAGTAGCTGCTGGTCCCTTAGTCCATCGGGAACAATTGAACCTTTCGAACCCGAATTCCCGTCAGCGTATACAAAAATATCTACTCCCCGCTCAAGGTGCCCTCTAATTCGCAGCCCCAGGAAGGGGTTCTCGGCCCTTTCAAGAAAAAGCCTTGGTCCACCATTATCAGTCTGCATCCATCCAGAATAGAATCGCGAATACTTTTCATATACTTCCTCCGAGATTACCACCGCCACCGATCTGCCAGAGGTAATCAGGAGCAGAGGGAGCATCCTGTACTTGCCATAATGGAAGGTGACAAACAGTTCAGGATCCTGCCCTGCCCCCTTAGGGCCGAGTTCGATTTCCTGTTCTTTCTGGAAATGGTGGGTTGATTGAATCTGCGAGAACACAATTGCCCTTTCGAACAATGAAAATGCATCCTTAAAATTTTTTGGCCCGAATATATGGCACACATTGGCAGAAAAGTAGGCGAATTCCCGCCAGCTTTTCTCCTCCAGCGGAAAAGAGAAGGTCTTATTGGTTAATAACATATGGTCAATCAAAGCTTCAGGGCAAGCCATGGATCCGTAAATGGTTTTCCAGGTAAGGTGCGCAAAGGTAGATGCGCACCTTTGGGTCAGTTAAAACGGAAACACAATGTTGCATTTCCTCTCAGATGAGTCCCCTGAAAATAGATCCTTCATTCCCTCGACTGAAACTGGAGTTTCTGAAAGGACTTCTATTAGGGAGACCAATGCTGATAAATCCATAGTATGTCCGGTTTTTGTTTAACAATGTATCCGATCTCGCATCGGATTTACGGCTTCCGGCCAAGAAGGCTTTGAATCGATCTACCCAAATTTGTCCCTTACAGGCGATATGTGCAAACCATCTCTGCCCAATCTTCATATAAAATATATATAATGCCGGTTGACGGATTTAACAAATGCAAACTGCTTTTTATCCATGGAATATGTGCGTTCGGAGGAAACATAGATGGTAGGTGTACAAAAAAAATCACTTTTGTAACCGTATGTCCGGGGGGGGAACAGGCACATGAGCCAGCAGTTTCCCCAGCAGTTAGCCCCAATTTGAAATGAACCGAAATTTGAAGGCCCCAAAAGTTTTCCTAGATCTGATGGAATTCTGGGCAAAACATTGCCACTTGGAAGACTACCATCTCCAATGGGCCATGGAATCCTTTGAAATCCTGAACCTGAAACGGGGAGAATACCTCTTCCATGAAGGTTCGAACCTTAAAATAACCGGACTGGTCATGAACGGACTTCTGGCCCGGGAAAAGGAAGGAAGCTGGAAGGGCCGCAGGAGGCTAGTTCTGATCGCTGGACAGTACCAGTCCATCTCCACTACCATACATCCCTACAGTACCACATGCATCATGGGGGATATTGTCGCCCTTAGGAAATCTTTGATACTTGTCATTGGCAATAAAAAAATACGTCAGGGATTAGAACAGGACCCCAATACGGCATGCCTGGTCAACATTCTCTCAAACAACAACTCCAGGGCATTGGCCAAGATGTTGACCGTCAAAGAATCCACCTCCCCATCGGAAAGGTACCTGTTGTTAGACCGCCTTTTTCCGGAACTTCGGAAACTTACCACACAAAGGGAGCAGGCCGATCTTCTGGGAATATCTAGGGATACCGTGCAGAAAATGCAGCGGTTTCTACTATTCAATGGGCAAAACCGATAATTCGGCATGCCCAGACCTTCCATCCCCGTTCCAAATCGGTCGGTAAATTTGTCAAATACAGTTGATACTCATGGAAAGAAAGATCCACAACAGAAAATCGGCAGTCTTCCAATCCCCGCAAGGGGATATCGGAAAGTCATCGGGACACCAACTGCAAGGCGGTTTGGATGTGCCAGGGCAGAATGATCCATTATGCAGCAATGCAGATATCGGATCGCCCCACCCAGTAAAGGGAAATCTTGGAAGAGGATACTCCGTAAGTGATCGGTTGATCTTCAATATTGCCAGATCCGTCTATGGCCTAATCTATCTTTATTCGGGCATGGATAAACTGCTTGGTCTGGAAGAATTCAGGACCCAGTTGAAGGGCGTTCCAATTGTGAGGGGCATCGCCCCGGTGATAGCTCCGGCACTACCGATCCTTGAATTATGCCTTTCTTCCATTCTGCTGTTCGCTTTTGGCAGATATGAAAGGATCGGGTTATGGTTATCAGTAGTGCTGATGGGGACCTTCACCATATATATCACCATCATGATGGTGACCGGGATGCACCATTCACAGTGCAGCTGCTCTGGTCTAATTGAATCCTTGAACTGGACTGAACACCTGATATTCAATCTGGTATTGGTCGGATTGGGAATTTCTGCCCTAGCCATGGAAAGTAAAAGAACAGTTATACTTTAAACAATCATATCATGAACAGAAAACTATCAAGAGGTTCCCAAAGGATACTCGGCGGAACCTTGCTCGCAGCGGCTGCAATTACGGCTAGTGCGTACTCAAATTCTCCCACAATGGATTATGGCTACGACTATTCAACCAACCAGTGGATACCAGTAGATGGTCTCCACACCTGTAAACCGGATCCTAGCAAGGTATGCAAGTTCCGGTTTGAAGCCCCGCCCACGGAAACAGAGACACCGGAGCAGAACTCAGGAACACCCCTATCCGACAGGGGAAGTTATGAGCTTCCGTAATACCAGGAGCTAAGCATAACGGAGGTGGCCGTCCATTTGATGGCCACCTTATTTGGTGCCCCCGGCTTTCAAAGGATGGTTCAAGCTTTAACTTACTCCTTACACATCTTGAAATTCTAACTTTCCGTCAGGAGACTTGTAGGCTACGTTCCTAAGGTAAGAACTCCCTGCATCCAAAAACCTCCCTAACTGTGTTGGCGATCAGGATTCCGGGAATCTGGATGAATCGCTTTAGATTGCACACAGCATATGAGGTTATCCCATTGCGTGGTTATCATGTAAAAACCAAATAGCAAATTCTTGGACGTATGCAGGAGCTTCACCTGGGTTTCCTAAAAGGAGGAACTATATTTGTTTAAGCCTGGGAATTGGATTTTTTGTACAAGTTGGGAACTATCCAAAGTTTTTTACATAAAAAAGAGGTTGATGGATAGTCCGATTAACCGACTAAAGATGGGTAGGAACCTGGCTGGATATATCTTCTTGACAAGGAAAGTTTTGACGTTTAGGGAGACACTGTTGACAAATACCAGAAAGCTTCCGGAAACCCATAGAGCAGTTTCATCCTGTGCTCTACCTGGGTGGTAATCCCAATCCCCTCTGTAGAGGTTTTTTGTATCGGTTCAATATAGGTCTCTAGGTCATAATCCATAGTTTCCCCGGTACTGCGGTCCAACGGGCGTCTTGTTCCATCGATTTCCAGCCAACCATACCCTACCGTTGTAGCACCCGATCATGTCCCAAGAACGCTCCGGTTGGGGCCGGCAATTATTTCCCGGAATCGGTGGAATAAGGGCCTTTACCCCTTGACCGAAGGGATGGACAGTTAATTCGGACCAGTGGTTAAAAGCTATCCTGAACAAGCTGGTGGTTGGCCATTGCACCTGCCAAATTACCGGTAGAAACGGCATTTGCCACAGATCGGAACATTGAGGTACAGTCCCCCGCAGCAAAAATTCCGCCAACGGTGGTCTGATGGAACTGATCGACTTTCAGATGTCCCGCCTGGGTCAGTTCGCAGCCAAGGGATACCGGAATATCACAATGCTGTTCAAAGGGAATGGCCGCATAGGCCGCATCATAATTTTCATGCGTGCCATCATCAAATAGTACTGCTTTTATCTGACCGTTGTGGTGCATAACCTCGACCACATCCCGTTCGATGACCCGGATCCTGTTTCTTTCCAACGATTTCCATTGTTCTTCCGAAAAATCTGCTTTCCCTCTCGTTATAACCGTAAGATCCTTGGTCAGGTTGTCAACAAGACCACCTACATGTATGGCCCTTTCTCCATTGGCCAGAATAGCGGTCTTCTGCCCCTTAACCTCGTAACCGTGGCAGTACGGACAGTGGATTAACGATTTCCCCCAAGACTCTTCAAAACCTTTAATGGCCGGAAAGATATCCCTTACACCCGTTGCGAAGATGAGTTTTTTTGCCTGAAATGTTTTACCGGACCGGGTATTGATCTGATATCCGGTATTGATTTTTTGTCCGCTCAGAGCAATATCCTGGTGATAGGCCACTGTCCTGTACTCCAGGACCTGGCTTTTAGCTTTCGCTGCGATCTCCCCGGGTACGGCACCGTCGTGTGTAATGAAATTGTGTGAATGTGGTGTATACCGATTACAGGGAAGACCACTGTCAACGATCAGCACCTCACGGAGCGAGCGGCCCAAGGACATCGCGGCAGACAGTCCGGCATAGCTGCCACCGATAATAATAACATCAAAATTCGTTTTTTCCTTCATAGCATACTTTTTTGAATAATCTTCAGGGGAGCTTCCAAATGGCATCTCCAAACCCAGCTTTAATGATCCAGTCCCGTCTTTTTATAGCGACGAAAGTGATTAGAGGTTCTTTGGGAATTCATCCTTCCACGAGGTAAATCTCCAGTCATCGGCTTCATCTTCTGTGAGAAGACAGGCTTCAAGTTCTGATAGGCACTTTTCTTTATCAAGGTTCTGGCCGATGAACACCAGTTCGTTTTTGCGATCCTCCCACTCCGGGTGCCATCTTTTCAAAAGGTCATTACGTAAATCGGCATATCCTGGATACCGATAGCGCATTTCTTCTGGCATACTGCTCCACCACGAACCCGCATTTTCAAGACGCAGGCTTCCTCCGGCCTGACTGAAGCTGATCGCTGCATCTGGACGTGAGGCCAGCCAGAACAGTCCCTTTGCCCGGATCATGTTGTGCGGGTAACCTTCATTAAGATAGTTGTGCCAACGTTGGGGATGGAATGGTCTCTGCGAATGGAATACAAAAGAGGAAATCCCATATTCTTCTGTTTCGGGAGTATGTTCAGTTTCCAGCTCTTTGATCCAGCCGGCGGATGATGAGGCTACATCGAAATCGAATGATCCCGTACCTATGATATCATTCGGATCAATTTTGCCAAATTGGGCACGGACAGTTCTTGCACCCGGGTTTAGTTTATGGATCGCGGCTTCAAGGATACCCAATGTTTCTTCGGAAACCAGATCGGATTTGTTGAGGATGATCACATTGGCAAACTCGATCTGATCGGTCAATAGGTTGACAATGGTTCTATTATCCAGATCGTCATCCGTCAGATACCTGTCGCTCAGTGTCTCAGCACTGCCAAAGTCATTGAAAAAGTTATAGCAGTCCACCACGGTCACCATCGTATCGATATAGCTAAATGATGAAAGATCAATTCCATTGTTCTGGTCCACATAGCTAAACGTCTGTGCAACCGGGATCGGTTCGGAGATACCGGTACTCTCTATCAGCAGGTAGTCAAATCTGTCCTCTTTGGCCAAACGCTCCACCTCTACCATCAGATCTTCACGGAGTGTACAGCAGATACAGCCGTTGCTCATCTCGACAAGTTTTTCTTCCGTACGCGATAACACCTCTTCCCGCTCCACCGTCCGCGCATCGATATTGACCTCACTCATATCGTTGACGATTACAGCGACCCGCAGATTTTCCTTATTATGCAGAACATGGTTCAATAGTGTGGTCTTCCCAGCCCCCAGAAAGCCGCTCAACACGGTTACAGGTAGTTTCTTATTCATGGTATAATATTTAATTAGATTTCCGGCTTTCGTTTCTCTGAAATGGCCCGGGATAGCCATTCCCGAATGTTGCAAAGGTGACCCCCACCATAAAGTTTCACAAAACGCTGTGTCTCCGGGAGATTTTCATCCATATAAATGGACAGGCGTTCCTCTGCAAATTCCAGTGTCAGCGGGATACCACATCTCTGCTCGATGCAGATCCTCCACTCTTCAAAACTTTTGGGTATAGCACTCATATATATGTCTTTGTCCAAAAGTAATCATAAATTTTATTAAATGCAACATTGTTGCGATATTGATTTTTTTATATATTTGAAAACTACCAATCATCAGGATATGACAGGATTATCACTTAGAAGTATTTTATTGGTCTGTTTGATTACGGTGGTCCCAACGGCTTCCGCCCAGCAGAATATAAACGAAGCCAAGCATCTTACCGACCATGTACCTATGATGAACAGCGTTTGGGAAACGTTCGATCTGCTGATGTACAGGGTGACTACCGAAAAGGGCAAAAAAGTCTATGCACCTCATTTTCCTCCGAGGCTAGAGGCCATGGATGGCAAAATGGTAGCATTACAAGGATATGTCGTCCCGATTAAACCCGGCTTCAGGCACAATAGGTTCCTGCTGTCCGTTCTCCCTATCGATCAATGTATGTTCTGTGGACAGGACGGGATACCCGCCATGGTAGAAGTGACACTATCCGGAGGGAAAAAGGTAAGGGCTTCCGACAGGCCCATACTGATAAGGGGAAAAACGGTCCTTAACGGAATGGACAGAAAACGAGTGGAAATCTGGATAGAAAATGCCTCAATCGTCACTAATTAACCCAATTCCATCCCAATAGGTAAATGCGCTCCCGAAAACGTGGATTGAAACGACGGACCACCTATCCCTTTTTGTAGACCTGGATATTTTGAAGGTTAATGGTCGAAATCCGTTCCAAGTTGGGCGATCGATCCAGGTATGTCTCCACCTCTATCAATTGGTATCCTATCCGGATCGCTATGCTTACCATTCATCAGGACCATTCGGGCATTCTAGGGTGCTGATGCAGAACTCACCAAAGTAAACAGTCCCTAACAGACAGCCATAAGTTCATCGTAGATCGTTTGGGACTACCTTAAAAATCTGTCCATTGGCAGGCATACCCAGTCAAGAAATGGCCTTGAATGCGGTTTTCCAATTGAAAAGAAGAACCTCATCAATCCTTGAGGAATGGCATTTCATGCGACCTGACCAACCCACTAGGATGTCGGCCCGAATACTTCTGTTGTTTCCATGTCCATCCTTTTTTTGGTCAGCCTTCGATTATCTTTTGCTTCCTAAAAGGTCCATAATTCTCATCGATCTTCATGGTTGAACAATGTGGTCCAAGCCCCACTTTCAAATTATTATGTGGAGATTGGAATTGTTGCTGATGGAAATGACCTGTACCAGCTTCAGAAGGGGTGGTGCAATCGGTTTGCCCAAATTGAATGTTTTTGTAAGATATCAAACTTCTTTTCCTGGGTCCTTAAACCGATAGATGGTGCGGCGGTGATAAATGTCAAGGAATATATGGACAAGATTGGGATAATATCCCACATGTGATGGAACCGAGCCGAAAGAGCACTTCGACGTGGCCGAAAATTTTACCAATGGATATTTAGTTACATTACGGTAAATACAGCCAAACTACAGCTGGACCTGATTCTAGAAATGGTTCCATTTCATTAAATAAGGGATTTTGCGGGTTCCAGATATGGTGCCTTTCACTGTCCCCAGCGTGCACTGCACGATCAGGAGCCAGGAACATGGACCAAAGACCTTTGATTTCAAAGCCCGTTCCCGCCCCTTATGTATGCTATCTGTCAGCCTTGGATGGGATCTCCGTTAAATATCCTGGATTAAACCAGGGAGTCCCCGTTTCACCTGGTCCAAATGAACAATCCCCGCCAAACTATAAGCGGGGACCGATCAATTAATATACTAGTGATTTTATGAAACTTACCAAAAAAAGATAGTACCCGAAGGTACTATCCTAATCAAATTTTACCTTTGCATTTTGCTTACCTTGAGCTTATGCGCATCAAGGATGTTCTGACAAACACCCAAATATATAAAAGATTTCGGTCAAATCAACCCTAATCTCCGCACTTGATGAATAAGAGCTGGTGATGGTAGGATTTCCACAGGGTTTTAAGGATCGAATTTAGCTTAGGGATTCCCGATCGATAGACACAATTAAATACGGCAAGATCTCTGGCAATGAATAAGATCCCCATGGCCAAGACCAGTATGCTGAAGGACCTGGATCCCTGGTCAAGGACATCTCTTCTTGGTGCAGGAGGAGACGGAACGGCCTGGCCCAGATCCGGAGGCACATATTTAGAACAAATCCCACCCTCATTGAAGAAGGTGGGATGGATAGTAAACTTTGTTCAAGTTACCATAATAAACGTAGACAAATATACCGATAAAAATCTGAAACGCAGTGTCATGAAAAAAAATCCCATGAATTGGTTGGAGCCAGCGCCCTTTAACCAGCATTCCCAGAGTTCTTATGATCAGTAGATGACTTACGTTCCGTGATATTTTTTGATATTCTTGATCATATCTATTATCATGGAAACCCGGGGGCACATACAGAGATCTGTAAGGAAATATGGGGGTCCCCAATATTATGAGAGACGATGGAAAAATATCCCGAACAGACCGAACTTGACCAGCTACAGTTACTGGCCAGATCAAAAAGGAAATACAGTGATGGTGAAGAACTTATTATTTCATCTCTGGAAAAATGGCCAGAATTTCTGAAAAAGGAACTGGATCGGTATAGGAACGCCAGTTGGTTCCTGATGAACAACAAAAAGATCCCGTGAGCCATCTTTGGGTCCCTGCTGTACATTCAGGAAAGATGAAATATAGTACTGAATTTCCCGAGTGCCGAAAAGCAGAAAGAAGGTTGGATGGAGGGCCATCTTCCGACACAGATCCAAAAAAGGCATGGAAAAAAATAAACTGAACCACACAGGACAGTATTCAGATAAATTGGAGCATCTGTGATTTTTTCGCAACTATTTTTTAATTTTGGAGAAAGGAACTAGAGTTGAAGAGAATTTACAACCCTGCCCAGCTTTTGCCGGTAGTTTTATTTTTCTGATCCTATTGGGCGCGGTGATCCTACATCTCCCAGTGTCCAATACCCAGCAGCTGTCCTGGATAGACGCACTCTTCACTGCAACGAGTGCAGTATGTGTGACTGGTCTTATTGTCGTGGATACTGCATCGGCCTTCACACCATTTGGCAAGATTTCAATAATGATCCTGATCCAGCTGGGTGGGCTAGGCATATTGACATTTGCATCATATTTCGCCTATTTCTTCAAAGGGGGTTCTTCCTATCAGAACCAATTGGCAAGTAGGGACATTGCAAATTCGGATAAGTTGGGCGAAGTATTCCTTCTTTTGAAGCGGATCATACTCATCACCTTTGCCATTGAGGCGGTTGGGGCAGCCCTACTTTTTTTCAGCACCCCTCCTGTCGGGAATGGATTTGTCCAGCATATGTTCTTCTGTACATTCCATTCCATTTCATCTTTCTGCAATGCTGGTTTCTCTACGCTCGAATCTGGGCTTGCAGATGAAACCCTGGTATACAATTACCCCTTCCAGCTTATCATCATCATTCTGTTCGTTCTGGGAGGATTGGGCTTTCCAATCGTGATCAACCTTTTACGGTACATCAAGCACCTAAGCAATCGACTGATTAACAGATATTCAAAGGACCAATATCCCTCCAAACCCTGGGTAATAAACATCAATAGCAAGATCAACCTGATCACGACATTCAGCATAACCCTAACTGCTACCATCATTCTATGGTTATTGGAGGGCCAGTCAGCCTTCAGTGGGCATGGCACTATTGGACGGTGGATAACTGCCCTGTTTACGGCCAGCACCCCCCGCACTGCGGGGTACAACAGCATAGATTTCGCCAACCTTCAGGTACACAGCATCCTCTTGGTAATCTTTTTGATGTGGGTAGGGGCTTCGCCGAACTCAACGGGCGGGGGCATCAAGACCAGTACATTTGCTGTGGCCGTACTGAACATACTGAGCCTGGTGCGAGGAAAGGAAAGGCTGGAGATCTTCAGGAGGGAGATCGCGGAAATCACCATCAAAAGGGCATTCGCTACCATGAACCTGTCTCTATTTGTCATAGGGATTTGCATCCTGCTAATCAGTGTTTTTGAAAACGAATTCACCCTGATTCAGATCGTCTTTGAGTGTTTCTCGGCATATAGCACAGTAGGTCTTACACTCGGGATCACCTTTAAACTGTCCATGGCAAGCAAGGCCGTGCTGATCGTTTTGATGTTCATAGGGAGGGTAACGATGCTTTCCATTATGATCGCGGTTTTCAGGAAGGTAAAATTTACCGGATACCGGTATGCAAAGGAAGAACTAACCATTAACTAGACTTATGAAATTCATTATTATTGGCCTTGGAAATTTTGGCGCATCCCTAGCTATAAAACTTACGGCACAGGGTAACGAAGTGATAGGTGTGGATATCAAGCTGGAACGCGTTTCAGCTCTAAAGGAACATATCACCCATACCATTGCCTTAGATGCATCCGATCCGGTTGCTTTCAACTCCCTTCCTTTGAAAAACACGAACGTGGTCATTGTTGCCATTGGCGAGGACGAGGGAGCAAATATAATGGTAACTGCACTGTGCAAGGAAGCGTGCGTCAAAAGAATCATAAGCCGCGCGGTAAACAGTCTACATGAGAAGGTACTGAATGCCATCGGGATCTCTGAAATTGTCCATCCCGAAGAGGAAACTGCTGAAAGATGGTCAAAAAAACTCTGTCTTAGTGGTTTGGTGGACTCGTTTGAACTAAATGCCAACTACAGTATCGTTGAGGCCATCATCCCACAGAAGTACGTGGGTCGATCGATCCAGGAGATTGGATTTAGAGAGCATTATGAGATCCTGGTATTGACCATCCTCAAAAAAACGGAACGTGATAAACTTATCGGCAGGAGCAGGATAGTAACCACAGTTCTACATGGCATCCCTAAGCCTGATACCATATTACAGGAAGGAGAGATCATTGTGATATACGGCAATAACAGGAGCATAAAAGAATTCCTTAAAATATAGGGCCGTACCGGGCTGCCCGTGCGCAACAGATGTCAGATCTCTACCATTTTAACCCAGCTCTATCGGAGGGAACCTTTTGCTATCGGTCAAAGACACTGGATCAGCACAGAAAGGAGGTTGGCAATGTAGCCGTTCAGATCGACCAACAGGACATAATCAGTGAAAGTTTACATTCTGGTACACAATAGGGCTATCAGATCAGTCTGCATGGTCAGTCCCTTCCATGTCTGTTAACGACACGAAGGATATCCAGAACAATGAAAACGATCAGGATGACAACTATGGTCCATTGAATTAGTTCGCTGTCCAAATATAAAACCTTTCTCCTTAAATTTTATTGGCATGAATATAAAGATAAAATTTTAATAACTCAATTTATTATATGTTTCCTCCTTTGGTCAGAAACTGAACCTAATACCTAATATGCTCGATATGGCAAAAATGGATTAGGCGGCTCACTGTAGCCGGGAAAGCAAAGTAATTTCCATTTATTGTCAAATGCACTGTCGATTGGGAAAATTAGAACAAATTGGCAACCGATCATATGTTCATAAAGATGGTTAATACAAGGTTCTATCTGTTTTCTAGGATTACTGCCATTTCCAGCCCCGGGTCTCTGGGATCTGGAGCATTGAGCTAAAAGGATGGCCCACTCTTATCCCATTGGTTGTACAACGGCGAAGCAATACCGGGGCCATTTGGGAAATGGAACAGTGGTAGCACCTGTTTTAGCTGGGGTTAATGCCAGTGGCCGGAATAGGCTCGATGTAGTTTACGATTTATAGGCAAATTCCCCACTTTGTTTCCTATTTTGGGTTGGCGAACTCATCAGCCCCATTATTTTGGAAAGGAATGTTCCGGGCAATCTAGATGATAATAAGGGGGCCAGCAATCAGAGCGGCTCCTTACCTACGCATCATTGGAATGTATCCATGGGAAGTGCCATCAGCCCCCCTAATATGGACTGCCCCCATTGCATGGGAAATAGGAAGTAAGGGGGGCGCCTAGGACCAATGGGTTGGTCAACCTCCCCTTACTTTAGGCCCAGATCACCGGGGATATACCTCAAGGCCGTAACGCTCAACCTCCTCCATTGGAATAGGGAAAATATATCTGGGATCCTCGGGGGAAAGTTCAAACTCGCCCATTTCAGGAAAGGAACGTTTCAACCATTCCTCCCGACCTGCTTCCCTGTTCAGCCTTTTCAGATCTGACCAGCGGAGCCCTCTTGCCAGAAGCTGTTTCCTGCGTTCCATGAGTACCATATCAAGGGTGCCCCGATCATCGGTATGGACCCTCGGGGAAAAGGAGGACGGATCGAACCTTGTCTCCAGTAGGTCGTTGAGGACCTTGACCGCCATTGGCCCTTCGTTCTCCCTTGCCAGGCATTCGGCCTTGATGAGCAGGAGTTCGTCCAATGCGAGGCCAGTGAACAGTGCGTACACGGAAGCTCCGCCATAGGAGCCCCGGAAAATAACATTTTGCTGGTCGTCAAATCGATAAAAGAACAGGTTCCTTCGAAGGTCACCTTGCTCAAAGGAAGCATAGATTTGCGGGTCCACCCGACATCCGTTGCCAAAAACGGGACAACCGTAGGGGATCGCACTTGAGAAAAAGGCTACTTCAGGGTTCCCCGAGGGAAAGAGTCCAGGGAACGGGCGACTGCTATCGTTTTCCAGTCCGAACTGATTGTAATCCATTAGGGAAAGTTTCGGGATGGCAAGGTCAGCGTGTGCCAGGGCTTGGCCATAATCTCCAATATCCAGGAATATCCGCGCAAAAAATGCATCACAGGCAAGTTTGGATGGACTGGAAAGTCCGCTCGGGACTGCCGGAAGCAGCCGTTCTGCCTCCCTGAGGTCCGAAAGGATAAAATCATAGGTCTCCTTTAGGGAATAGACCCTGAGATCCTCATGGATATTTCCGGTCCTCTTGAGTGGAATGCCCAGTGAACCGTCGTTCTGTCCCGGTCTGTAATTCTCCGCGAACAGCTGGGCCAGCCACCAGTTGGCATGGGCCCTATGGAACAGCGCCCTGCCCCGTAGGCCATCGGCACGGTCCTTTTGTGGTCCCTCCAACGCCCCCATCCCATCGATCAGTTCAATCACGGTATTGGCATAATATACCTGGGAGAACATATAGGTCCAATCCAGATTGAACCTTTCCCCCTGGTAGAAATCACGCGACCATAGGAAACTGCTCCTTTCCGTAATACTGAGGGAGTTCAGGTTCGGTTCTTCCATAGTGTATTCGTCGGCAGAGATGATCTGCAGGCCTGGGGTCGTACCAAAGTTCTGGTTGGTATGGTTGAGCAGAAGCTCTGCATCCTCGAGTGTCCGGGGTACGGCCAGGGAAGTATCCTTCCTTTTCTCCAAAAAATCCTTTCCGCATCCCAGAATGGCCATTGTTATACCGATAATGGCCATCGTCATAAATCTATTTTTCATCTTCATCATAATAAATAATCCTAAAAATCGATCCTCATACCAAATGTCCAGTACCTCAGGGCCTTCTGGTTGGGATGGTCCGGGTCCAGCTTCTTCCCGCTGCTCTTCCACAGCATCCCAACATTTTCAATATGTCCGAACAGTGCCACTGTACCGGGGATTTCCCTTGTTTGGAAACGGTACTGTGCTCGAATGTCCTGGATCCGTATATGGTCACCGGGCTCCACCAGAATGGCCGAGTTCGTATAGAACAGGACCTCGTTATTATCCCTTACCGTCGGCATGGAGGGGACCTGTGTGTAAAGTTCATCTCCTGGGACCTTCCAACGCTCTGAAAAATCCCCATGCGCCCTGGTCGCCGTGAACAGATGGTTATAATTGACGGACTCCCTACGGTACCAATATCCTAACCGGTAGGAAAGTCCGATTGCAAGGCTCATGTTGGAATAGATGAATTCCTGTCGCAGGGATCCGAACATCCTTGGCCTGGAGGTCCCAACAAAGAGCAGGTCCTCCAACTTTGAGGACTGGATAATCTTTCTATGATCACCCGAAACCTCCCCATTGATCAAGCCCAGCGGTCTACCATTCTCGGAATCAAGACCACTCCAATGGTACGCGAAGATACTGTGGATGGGCCTACCGACAACGGGGAAGCTCCCTATATGGCCTGCGGAAAGGACACTTGTCACCGGATGTTCCAGCGTGTAATGGGTGACCTCATCCCTATTGTAGGAGAACATGAAGGAAGTGGTCGAGGAGGCCTTTGCACTGATCGGGAACCTACCCTTCAGGGAGATATCGGTCCCCCAGGTCTTTGTACCCGCGGTATTCCCATAGAAGCTGAAAATTCCGGAAGACGTTGGGAAATCAATGCTGCCCAGCAGGTCCCTTCCAATTTTCCTATATGAATCCAGGGTCACGTCGAGTTTCCCCCCTAAAAGTCCCATATCCACCCCAATATTGCTTATTGCCACACGTTCCCATCTCAGTTCGGGATTTGCCGGATTCATAATGGTCGAATAGGGCAGTCCTGTGTGGTCGGCTGTCACAGGACTTCTCTGAGCGACCATCAGGGAGGAAAGCGAATTATCCACATTCCCCGTATGGCCATAGCTCAGACGAAGTTTCATACCGGAAAAAAGGTGGCTCAATGGACGGAAGAAATCCTCCCTATCCAGTGACCAAGCTGCAGAAAGGGAGAACAATGGAATGCCCTTCTGATTGCTCCGGACCCCGAAAATATTACTGCGGTCCAATCTGGCACTGGCATTGAACAGATATCTGTCCTTCAGGTAATATCCCAATGTGGAATAATAGGAAAGGAACCTATCCGTCAGGTCCGATCCGGAATCCTGATAGGGAATCCTCCTGGAGAACGGACTGCTGTACTGCTTATAGTTGACAAGATAGTTCACCGGACCACTTACATGGTGCTCGGGATCATATCCGTATAGGCGGTATGAATCGGTCCGTGAATTTGCATCGGACACCTCGCCTCCGACCAGGATGTTCAACCGATGGTCCTCCCAGTCCTTATCATATTGTAGCTGGGTACGGAAATTATGGGAACTCCCGTTCCCGTACCTGCCATCAAGGATCCCTCCCTGTGGAATTCCATACTGCAGCTTTCCGCCGTTAAGGAAGGTATAGTTGTTCACCATGTCCCGTGCATAATAGCTCTGGGGACCATAGAGGCTCTTCCCGGAGGACCAGCTCCCTAACCAGCGATAGTCTGCCGATAGCTTCAGACCGCTGAGCAGTTCAAGGTCTGCATTCAGGTTGGCCCTGAGCATTCTGTCGTTGGTCCTGAACTGGAGGTGTTCCACATCCGAAAGCGGGACATATTCCCAGTCCAAAAGCCCTTGCTGAAGCGCAGATTCCAGGAATTTTCTACGGTAGCTCCTCGTTACCGCCAAGGGATCGCCCTGGGGTGACCTCAGTACCGCATAGGGATATATGGAGGTCGAACCGAAACGCAGATCGACAGGGATCCTATTTGGTCTATCACCCGCCCTTTGGGTAAAACCTATCCCGGGCGTAATGGTCATCCGATCCTTCCATACCTTGATCTGCTGGTTGAATGTCAGGGTGAGCCGGTCGTTGGAATTCCCCTGCAGGTTCTCCCTGTTCCTATCGTAGCCCAGGGAAACAATGCCCGCATTCCCCCTGCCGGAAAAGGAATGGGAAACTGCATATTGCTGGCGCATTTCAGGCCGGTACACTTCCTTCATCAGGTCCTTACGGACATCATGTGCGCCAAGTTCCATGAGCGAAAGGTCAAGCTGATCGGCGCTGATCAGACCTTCACGGTGAGCGATCATAAGTTCGACCGCGGGGGATAGAGGCGTATTGTTCTGGGATGACTCCTGGGAACGGTAATATCCATTTTCAAAAAGTCTTTTTTCCATATCTATGAACTCGGGGCTTGTCATCCTGGCATTGTAGAAAAGATCGACGGGATCCGATATACCCAGGTTCATTGAAGCATTGAATTTATTGGATTGTCCCATTATCCCTTTTTTACTTTTTATCACGATGACCCCATTCCCTGCACGCGCTCCCCAGATTGCTGCAGCTGCAGCATCCTTGAGCACGGTGATACTCTGGACATCCTGCGGGTTTATATCAGAAATATCCCCTTCGTAGGGAAAATTGTCAAGGATCACCAATGGTTCGGAATTGGCGAACAGGGTGGATTTCCCGCCTATGGAAATGCTCTGCCGTTGTAGGACGTCCAGCTTGTTGAATATCAATCCAGGTACTGCATCACGGAGCCTGGACAGGATATTCGGATCTGGGTTCTTATCCAGCTCGGCCCTGGAAACAACAGCTACGGATCCCGTGACATCCTTTTTGGAGAGCTCCTGGTACCCAGAACTGACCACAACCTCCTCCAGCTGCTCTACCAATGGTTCCAGTAATATGGCCAGATCTGTTCCATCCGCATCCGAAAAAACATGTTCCTTTGGATGGTGGGCAATATCTGTCACCCTTATCCTATCACCGGTCCGGATCCTAAGGTGGAATGCTCCAACGGAATCCGTCATAGTTTTTTTTCCATTATGCAATACAACGGCCTGTGGGACTGGAACGTGGCTGGATGCATCCAGTACAACTCCCCGTAGGAGTTGCTGGGAATTGGCGTTCTGGGACAAACCCAGAAAAATAAGGAACAGGAATACTATTATATCTTTAGTTTTCATCTTGATTTTTTTTGGGGTTATCACTGATCACAAGGACCTGTAGGGGTCTTTTCTCCTTAATGAACCGGATTCCATATTCCCTCAGGGAATCATTGACCTTATTTATATCCGACATCTGGGTGGATAGTTCGATATCGATAAGATCCGGATACTGGAAATCCGCGATCAAAGGCTCCATACTGGATTGCATGAAATAGTCCTTCATCATTGAAAAAAAACCGTTAAGGGAGATCCGCTCAAGCGAGATCCCGAACATATCAAATTTTGTGCGGGTCTTACGGGACCTGGTTCGGTGGCCATCCAGCCTGTTTCTATCCATGATCTTCAGCACCCAACAGTCCATGTCCCTGGTCTCTTCATGGGCGCTATATTGGGGAAAGATCCTCGCTAGATCCTGCTTCATGATCTCATAGAACCGGCCCCCTAGGGCAGGACCGACCGAAAGTTCATAATTATAGACATTCCCTGCCTCTATCCACTCCTTTGCATCGAGGCCCGAGTCCGTATGTATAAGCTTTGATCGATCGGCAACATGAAGAACCACCCGGTTCAGCTGGTAATAGGTGTTCTTTCCAGCACCGTAGGCCACCTGGTAGAACCATGGTATGTATATGTTCAGAAAGCTCAGCCTTCCTCCCTTTTCACTGGGGATTATCCCTTTGGTACTGCCATATCCCAAGGAGGGGTTATAAGGTCCGAAGACGGAATGGTATTCGATGAACTCTTTACCTCCACCATTACCATCTACATAGAGAAGGTCGTTCTCAACATACCTATGTGTGATTGCGATCTCAGTTTTTTTGAACTTTATTCCTTCCCATTCATCCCGTAGCATCCTTTGAATATTTCCTCGGGTCAATTGGTCTGCCTCCAACGCTCCTTTATAGATCCCTTTGTGTATGATTACATAATGTGGGATCAGCCTTGTAGGAAAGGTCCTGTGAAGGGTACTGTCTCCCCATACGGTCCAGGATGGGGATAGACCTTGATCTGATGATTGTCTATCCAGGAATCCCATTAAGGTCTCCCTATTTTCCCTGCTTACCAGAACAAACATCAATCGGTCCTTGTATTCCTGCTGGATCTCCATGTTCTTTGGTATGGCGGCAACACATGGTGCGCACCAGGTGGCCCAGAAATCCAGGACCACAAGCTCCGTATTCGCGATTTCCCCCAGGGACATTCTGGAATTCCCGCTAGGATGGTTAACCAGGTCCACAGAAATGTTCCAGAATGATTCCGGTAGGTGTGCACCTTCAGGGATCTCCCATCGCTGAATTTCCCCGTTTACTTGATTTGAACGGATTTGCTGGGCATTTCCCACATTTACAAAGCAGATTAACGTTGGTACTATTAGGGATAATTTCCACTGAGTACAAAGACAGGTTATGAGTCGAGGGTAAATAAAAGGATATGAAAGCAAATGCATATATCTTAAATGCTTTCGAGCTGAATAAAAAAAATAAGTTTTCATAATTGGTAATATTTCCTTTGGACCCTGCTCTGTTGATCAGAACGGCACCAAAGAATTTTAAGAAATAATAGTCGAATGAAATTATTGATCTGTCCAGTTTAGGACTAGAGCTAATCTTACTCAGGAGGTGAGATCACCAACCTATTAAGGTCGTAGATCAGATATAATGAATCTGATCTGTACTGACAGAAAAGGCCGCTCCTTTGTCCCATGGTTGGGCGTGAGAAACTACGCGTCCACAAACCAAAGGAGGCCTCTCCTGAATTCTTTATGGGGGAATGTAAGTTTATAATATTCATTCAAATTGGTTCTAGGTTTCTCACGCCTGACCAATGAATGTTTAACAAAGATATAAATAATAAATTTTTATTCCAAATTTGGAATAACAAATTCATTTTTTTAAATGTCTATTTGTTTATGCCTGAACAATACATTGACAAACAGATATTAGAATTAATTAGAAATAAACTCTGGGAGACTGCGAAAATAAAGGATATCACACTTGAAGATATTGAAGATAGAACTGGGTTTAGTTACAGTCAGGTATATAGAATAGTTAGAGGAAAAAATAACATTTCAGTTAGTGGACTAATTGCAGTATGTAAAGCTTTAGAACTTCAGCCAAATGAATTATTTAATTTTGAAATAGATATGCCTAAGTATATTTCAACACGCAAAAAAAGAAGAGGCTAAGCTCTCAAACTTTTTATTTTCCTTTTTGAATACTTAACCACCAATTTTTCTAAAATTTCCACTTTATTAATTAAAGTTTGGAGATCAGATTTGTCTATAAAGAAATCTGATTTGTATCTAGCATCTATATAACTTTTTTGAAGAATATTAAATAATCTAATTTCTTCTGAGGTAGGTGGAAAACAAAACGCATTATTAATATCTTCTGAAATTGACTTTGTGTAGTTTCTATATTCTTTTATACTATGTGTTTTTGGTTTGTAACCCGTAAATATCAAACCTAATCCGGCAAATAACCTTTCTACTGTTTGATGTAGTAAAAACAACACCTCATTTAATTTATATCCCTTAGAAATAGAGGATTCAAAAATTAATTTTGCATGATCTAACATTCTACTACCACTTTCCACCCAATTCTCGTAATAAATTTGAGCATTCTCAATTTGCTGTGGAATTGAAAGAGGGTTTGTAGAAATAAAACCTGTCCTAAACGTGTCATATAATAATATTCCATTCTTAATTATATCACTAAAAAAATATTGACCTCTTTCTAGCCCATAATTTATATGATCAATTTCATGGACCAAAGGATTTACAGGATGTTTAAATTTCCCAGTTCTATTTTCAATGCGATTTTTTATTTCAAATTCTTGAAGTTTAGATCCATTTGTTACAACTAAAAAATCAAAATCGCTTCGATAACTATATGTTGCTCCTCCTTCTTGATATTCATCATCCACCCAATCACCCCTTGCAAAACTCCCGAACAAGATCACTTTTTCAGGTATAGCTACATCCTTAATGATTTCAAGAATTTCCAAAATCTGTTCCCTTTTATCCAATGGTAAATGAGCTAATTTTTCCATGTTGTAAATTTAATAATTAAAAAGATACCATATTTTGTAATAATTCCACAAAATGTTCAAAAAGTATAAGAGTCCTGCTATCTAATTTCATTATTAAACCCATTCAGAGATAATATTTAGAGATGGTTGTCGGTAGGAGGAAATTCAAAATATTAAGGAAAGTTTATCACAATGAATGATGAATCATCTATACAACTTATTTAAGCTTAAATGGATTCCTTTTGAGGTATATAATTCCGAGAGACGGTGGAGGCAAGATAAAAATTATTCCACCGCAAAAGTAATCACAAATACGAGATGGTCTGAATCGGCAGTATCCACAGAAGAATCCTCCAATTTATGATCAAGATATTCAATGTGATTATATCCATATTCTTTCTGCAGGTCTTTTGAGATTAAATTGATCTGACTTTGAAGGTATGATAGACCACCCTGCTCCAAGAATATATGGTTGGGTATAGTCATCCTAGCCGTGATGGTGTTTTTCATGCCAGAAATATAGGAATAATCCTGCACTAATGAAGTCAATAAATCGCAATATGACAATCGCGTAATTACCATTTATCAAAAACAAACATTTACTGTTTCGCAAAAATGAATGGCTGAAAATCAAAAGTTTAGAGATCTACCACGCAATATAAAAAAAATAAAACCATAAAGGATGGTTAGTGTTTACTATTAAAAAGACAATCTAATTTTAAAACTATGGCTACAACAAAAAAAAGTCCTACCAACGAAACAAAAGTTAAAGCAAAAGCAGATGCAGCAAAAGATCTTCAAGGCCTTTTTGAGGATGGCCTGAAAGATATCTATTGGGCAGAGAAGGCGTTGGTGAAAGCTCTACCTAAAATGGAAAAAAATGCTACAGCTAAAGAATTGAAATCAGCGGTGCAATCCCATCTAGAAGAAACCAAGGAACATGTTTCCAGGTTGGAAGAAGTTTTTAAATCCATAGGCAAGAAGGCTTCGGCAGAAAAATGCGATGCAATGGCTGGTCTATTGGAGGAAAGTGAGGGTATAATGAAGGAAACTGAGGTGGGACCCGTTAGGGACGCAGGTATAATAGCTTCTTCACAGAAGGTTGAACATTACGAAATAGCTACTTATGGGACTTTGGCTGCATTTGCCAAGGTGCTAGGTCACAAAGAAGCAGTGAAATTACTTTTGGCCACACTAAAGGAGGAAAAAGCTTGTGATAAAAATCTCACGGCTTTGGCGGACACAAACCTTAACAGTAAAGCGGATTAAATAATCTATTCTATAATTATTCATCTTAGAACCACTCTTCGGAGTGGTTTTTTTATTTTTAGAATAAAAAATATTGGATTTACTGCGCTGTAAAAATTTCCTTCAGATAAATATTTTGGGAACCATAGAATGTAATGAAATAGAGCCCCCGAAAAAGGGAAAATCCTGTTTAATGCTATCCATAGCAAATACTACCATGGGGCCCTAGCAGAATAAAAAAACACTAATGTTTTCCGGCCCAGTAATAATTCGACCCTTATAACCCAAACAAACAAGCCTACGATCGAGTGATGTAGGCTTGCGAACCAATTTACCCAACGGCAGGGTGACTAATATTATCAGGTTAAAGCTAACCAAAAAAAATTAAATTACATGTTGACTTTTGAAATTATCAAATGGAATTATTTTAATGGGAAGATATACTTTCAAAAAAAGATGGCACAATTGTACCATCTTGAAACAATTACTATAATTACAATGGAAAAGTCATCGATTATATATAGTACAACGGATAATCCCAAAAGTTCAAAAAAATATAAAACAATTCCTTTTGATTTTTGTATAATAACAACGTTAAATCATATCTAACTAAAACGTTAATTCTTCTGATAAAAATTATGGCTTTATACAAATGTGCTATGGAGTTATTAAATCTTGAACACGTTATCCTGAACAGGGTATATCACAACATGAGCTTACTTGATCTGGAGGTTTATCCGGAATTTAAACAATCTCTATCAAGGCTATTAAAGAAGTTCAAGATTGCATCAAAGAAAAAGGGGACCGATAAGTTGCTAAATTATCCATATGAATTTGAAATAACCCCATTGGGAAAAATACAATTGCTTTCTATACTCTAGGATCGGTACTTTACTATATCTTAGGGGAAACTGAGGATTTTGCCAAATATGCATGGAGCCGACGGATAATGATTCCATAAAGATTTCTCTATATACTCCTTTAAATAATCTCACCTTGATCTCTAAAGAATATTTAGTGAGATTTATAATAATCTCATCGTTAAAATTCCATTCATTTTCTTCTCCGGAGTGTATTCTTATGTCAGGTAATTTTGTAGTCTATTTAATAGAAATTCCCGAGAGAAATTCAATGGTGGGCCGATTGCTTACTTCGATATCCACTAGGGATATGGACCGGATTAACTTCCTTTGGTCAACTGGCAGGATGGTGAACTGATAAAGGAAAATTTTATTGGAAACGATACCAGCTACCTTGGAGAATTTATGACCAATGATTTTAGAAAACATATCAACCGATATAGGTCAAAGGATTCTTTATGTACTTTGCATTGGGATTACAAAAAAACAACAAAAATATAATACCATTAAAATTCCTGCTGAAAGACGGAATTTACCATAGGATACGTGGGTTGCAAAACGTTCGAACGCCAAGATGGCCAGATGGGCCTCAGAAAGAGACCTATCGGAGAGCAATAAACCAAACGGCTCGCTATAAACATAAATACAGAACCGAAAAAATATTACGGAATATCAATATTTATCTTTAGAATGACGAAAATAATTTCCGCTCCAGCCATATTTTGTTTACTTTTGTTGGAGGAAACAAATCTGGGACCTGATCTGGTTTCGGTAAGACCTCCAAAACCGGCCAATAATGGAAGATAACGAACAGAAGGAAAAAATGATCGATTTGATATCGATTGTATTTGTAATCGTTTTATTGATAATAATCATTTTGGTCATTCAGATTATTTCAAACCATCTAAACTCTACCGAGGATTATTTTTAACCTATTAATAGGTATCGTTTAAATCGAGGAATTAACTTAGATAAAGGATGTGGCTCAAGCCCACTGACCGGTTTTTCACGGATATGCTATGCCCCTCAATTACAATCAAGCACCTTTCAATAAATCCAAAAAGAGCATAAACAGAAGGTACACACACGAATAAGGGATCACTAATCATCTTCTCATCAAAGGTGGAGCTCTAAATTAGAAGAATTGTCCTCTGGATTGAAATAACAATCTTACGATCTATAGGGTCATGTACTAGATAACTCCCTCATTTCCTTCACATTTTTTTGCATTTTATCAAATAAAATGGGTAATTTTCATTCACTTCGGTTACTTCAATCAGTCCATATCTCCCAAATTCCTCCTGTATCGTCTCTCTATCGTAAAAGAACATCGTTACTCCGCCAAACATTCCATAACGATCTTTGCTGATATATTTACCTTGACCGTATGTATGGGCTTCTTTCGTAATGGTAGTAAATACCATAAGCCCTCCTTGGATTAGTTGGTCATAGCAACCCGCTATTAGAGCGGCTCTTTCCTTACTGTTCAACAAATGAATTAACGCATGGCAAAATATACCATCATATTGGATGGTATCGAAAGGCATTTCAGTTACAGAACCGTGATGAATGACCATTCCACTTCCGTAGTGTTTCCTTACTAGATCAATAGCAGTTTGGGATATTTCAATGCCGGTCACATCTATTCCGATCTGTTTGAAAACTTGGGCATTTCGTCCGTAGCCGATACCGGGAATAAGCAAATTCTTCACACAATTGTCTTTAAAATAATCTCTGGTTATCAGAGCAGACCTGGCAGGTTCAAAGCCCCACATTTCCTGCTTTTCAATAAAGTGTTCTTCCCAAAATTCTTTCATATCGTTGCTATAACTTTATGGTTTATTTACTATTAAGTCCAACATCCGCCCATTTAAATTATATATTCCTAATTTATGATTTTATCATCAATCCGTGAATAGCACCACTGCAAATATTTCATGAAAACGAATAATAACTTCACGGTGGATTAATTCTTACCACAATGATAAAAAAAGGCATGAAAATATTTTTTTTGTATGGTGATAGAAAGCTGGAAAAAGTAGGTTTACCAAAAAGTTACTTTTAATCATTGGAGATATCCTAACTTGAAAAGACCGCTTGGGAGAAAAAATGGAAAGTTCAAGTTATTTGTAGGATTAAAGTAAATGGAAAGTAAGCAGGATTCAGCACTTAGCTGAATATTCCCACAAAGAAGCGGATTCCCTTATGAAAAAAACTTGTTATTTGACAAGCCTTACCTTTTGCAAGCTTTTTTACCGAAGGGGTTCCGCATGGTATCCTGGGAAAAAAGTAAGGAAAAGGAAATCGCCACAATGCAGATTTATGCCAATATATCTGACTAAAATATCAGCAATGTTATTTTAAAGAAATTGCAGAGATTTAAAGGGTGTTATTTTCTTTTTTGGACCTTCAAAATTATCCCGGAGACCGTCCAAAGGAATCGGCCGTTTTTTGGATCTCCTAAATCATTCCGAAAGACCTTTGAACGCCCTGTTAAGACTTCTTACTGTAATACCGAGATATGAAGCGATATCCTCTTTTGACATGTGCATGTCCTGTTTGGATAGTAGCTTCAAGAGTTTAGCCAAGCTATGCTCTATGGTATACAATTGTTGGAATGAAGCCCGACTTGCCGTATTGATTATACGTTCCGCAAAAACGTCTAGTAACAGATTGTTAAGTTTTATGTCATACTTTATTAGTTCCGCAAAATATCCAGGAGATACAGCATAAACCGTTACGTCCGTCATTGCTTCGATATTGCAAAGACTAACGATTTTTCTGATAAATTCAATTTCGCCAATGATTTCGCCTTTGCCTAAAAACTCCCGTATATATTCTTTGCCGTTGTCTTCCGTAAAAAAGCATTTGACGACACCCTCTTTGATAAACATAACTTTAGTTGCCCTTTGGAATATTGCTTTTCGATAATATTTTCCCTACGTTGCTGATTATCGTAAAGCTCTTTCACATACCCTAAAAAAGTTTGGTTAGTTCGCAACATATATCGGTCGGGACAAATGTCCTTTTTTTAGTTTTTCAGTTTGTTGATTTTTGCATTTCAATAATACAAAAGTAAATAAATGAAAGACAGTATAAAAACAATTGCATTCGACGGAGACGACACTTTATGGATGAACGAGCCATACTTTCAGGAAGCGGAAAAACAATTCTGCGCATTGCTTGAAAACTATCTGCCCCAGCATTCGGTATCGCAGGAACTGTTTAATACCGAAATGAAGAACCTGAGCCTCTATGGCTACGGAGTGAAAGGTTTTATGCTGTGTATGATGGAAACCGCTAGCCGTGTTTCCAACCGAACTGCTTCATTGGAACTGATTGATAAAATCATAGCCAATGGACAGGAACTTCTGCAAAAACCTATCGAACTACTGCATGGCGTGCCCAGAACGCTGGAACAGTTGAAAGGCAGGTTTAGGTTGATATTAGCCATCAAGGGTGATTTATTAGACCAGGAACGTAAACTGCAAAGATCCGGATTGGAGGACTATTTTGATCATATCGAAATAATGGGCGATAAAAAGGTGAGCGATTCTCAAAAGCTGTTAAAAAATTTGGACTGCAGGCCGGAAAATTTCCTGATGTTGGGCAATTCCATTAAATCGGATATACTGCCTGTTCTGGAATTGGGCGGATACGGCGGACACATTCCCTACCATGTGACATGGACATATGAACGGCATGAACATAATTTGAAACACGTTAATTTTGTGGAACTGAAGAGCATTGACGGAATCCTGAACTATTTGTAGATATGAAAACATTGATTGACATTGAACAGTGGAACAGAAAGGAACATTTCCTATTCTTTTCCCAATTTGAAGAACCGTTTTTTGGCGCAACGGTTAACATTGACCGCACACAGGCATATAAAACCGCCAAAGAAAAGGGAAATTCCTTTTTTTATATACTATTTATTCAGAACATTAAGGGCCGCCAACGAAATAGAAAATTTCCGTTACAGGATCAACGACAGGCAGGTGTATCTCTTTGACAGTATAAATGCATCGCCTACCATCAACCGACCAAATGGCACTTTTGGCTTTGCCTATATGGATTACTACAAGGACGAAATCGATTTTTATGCAGCAGCCCTTAAAGAGATTGAACGAGTACAGCGGTCCAACAATTTAATCCCTGCTGTTTCTGGCGAAGGTGTCATCCACTTTTCGGCCATTCCATGGATAGACTTCACAGCCCTCTCCCACGCCCGAAGTTTCTCCTATCCTGACAGTTCGCCAAAAATTTCCTTTGGAAAAGTAACAGAGGATAACGGACGAAAAACAATGCCTGTTTCCATTCATGGACATCACGGATTGATGGATGGCTATCACATAGGGCTTTTTGTGGAAAGGGTCCAGGAATTATGGAATGAAGAATAGATCCGGTTTATAATTCTTTAGTGAAAAGACTGTAGACACACCACGGCCCACTCTAATTTGTGGGCCGTTTCTTTACTGTCCCGATATAAAGCTCAGGAAGATGCCTTGGCTGAAAGTTCCAGACAAGCTTATGCACGTATCTCATGTCGAAGGGTATATGACATTATTCTTGTAAAGAAAGATGAATCTATAGGTTTGAAAATGATCCGATATTCTATTCCACCAAAATCCACCTGTACAAACCCAGGAAATAAAAATCAGATATATTTTCCAACGGTGTATTATTCCATTTGACCCATTGCTGATTTTATATATGTATTCCAGATTTGGAATCTGATCCTGAAATTAGACCGTGGTAACTCAGCTGCTGAAATGGAACCTTCAAACCCACATGACATCATTGATCAGATCCGGGATTTGGATCTGGTGGATTACCTTGCCAGTTGTGGAATATCTCCACAGAGGATCAGGGGAAATGATTTTTGGTATCTTTCACCTCTACGCCATGAAACCGAAGCATCCTTCAAGATCAACAGGAAATTGAACCGTTGGTATGATTATGGAATCGGAAAAGGTGGCAATCTCATTGATTTTGCTATCATCCATCAGGGCACGAGCATTAAAGAACTCATAAAAAACATTTCCGGCTCAGGTAATTTACGCCCGCATCGGATAGCTTTTCCCGAGACACAGCACCACGCTGATCATAAAATGGAGATCATTGGTAACGTATCTCTACGTTCAGATAGTTTAATGAGGTATATCCAGGAAAGAAGGGTATCGATTTCGATCGCTGATGAGTATTGTAGGGAGATAACCTTTAGGGTACGCGACAGATCCTATCTCGGAATTGGATTCGCCAATGACCAGGGCGGTCTCGAACTCAGGAATCCGTATTTCAAGGGAAGTAGTTCTCCAAAGGATATCACCAGTATATTATCAGGTAACAAAGAGGTCATGGTGTTCGAAGGATTCATGGATTTCCTGACATTTCGGACACTGAACCGTGGAATAGGCCCAGATTCAGTAGATTTCGTTGTACTCAACGGTATTTCCCTATTTGAGAGAGCTTTACCGAAGTTCAAAGCCCATGAAAAAGTCTCCCTTTTTCTAGATAATGATCCCCCTGGAAAGAACCTTACCCAATATGCTGTCTCCCTTGACCCTAAGTTCAATGACCAGAGCGGGCTTTATGATGGACATAAGGACCTGAATGATTGGGCGACCAAAATCGGTCTAAAACCATACAGAACAACCAGAAGATTGAACCACAGGCAATAAATATCAGTTATGAAAAATGAGAAGATTTTAAGGACAAAGAGACTGCTACTTTATTTTACACATGAGGAATTCCTGAAGATCAAGCATAGACAACAAAACTCAACCTGTCCAAATATGGGAGTTTACTTCAGAAAACTGCTTTTTTCCAACCGGATCGTTTCCACATATAGGAACCGATCCCAGGATGATATCCTACATGAGGTCTCCCAGGTGCGAAAGAACCTAGAACTGCTGTATGTGCGGATCGGTCAAACAGAAGTGGAGGACACCATAGGTATCCTTCAAATCCTGAGAGAAGAACTATTTTCCCTTGATTCGGCTGTTGAGAAAATGTTGGAAGTATGGTAGCATTGATATACGAATTAAAGGGAACAACGGAGATCCTATTATATAATGAAAAAAAAGTGGCATTGGATAGGGCGGACTATATCCTAGCGGGAAATTTTCCCTTAGGAACGCAATCGCTTGATCTGGGATTAAAGAATAAATACCTGGCCAGACGATGTTCCCTCAATGAGAATGTGCTGTTACCGGCTGTACATATAATCCTGAATTTCCATCCAAGTGATCTTTCCAGAATTGACCAGCACCAGCTGGCCATCTGTTGGAAATTCATGGAAGCCGTAGGATTTGGAAAACAACCATACCTCGCATATAGACATCGAGACACCCAGAATCCCCATATACATATTGTAACAACCAATATATTGGCAAATGGTAGAAGGATAAGGATGCATAGGATAGGTCTGCTAAAATCAGATCCTGCACAGAGGGAAATTGAAAGGATCTTTGGACTTGTAAGGGCGAAGCAGACAATACCCCTCATTCGGCAATCAGACACCAATAACATCCAGGAATTGGATTACGGAAAAGTTCCAACAAAACTATCCATTGAACGTACCACTGCCCATCTGATGGAAAGATATAGCTTTGGCGACCTTCGTGAATGGAACACACTGCTCAAGACCTTTGGCATAAAGTGCAGTTTGCTACAACCATCCGAAAAAAGGTCCTCTACCGGCCTTCTATATTTCATAACCAACAGAAATGGTGTCTCCCTGAGCGTAGGCATTCCCGCATCAAGACTTAAAAACCGACCAACACTGGCTTCACTGGAGGAAATATTCCGTGCCCATGGAGAGCGGGTAGGATCATCGCTGAGGAGGATCAGAGTAGTTCTTGGAGAGCAGGCACTGTTACCTGAAAACGACAGGAAAATAGAAGATGCTCTTCTTCAACAAGGGATCCAACTGATTAAAAGTGCAGCAACCCCAACGGATACGATATTCATAGACCACCTACAAGGCTGTACTATTAGCATATCACGTTTGCAGCAGCCATTCCTAAGGGACATCATAATAAAAGGAATTACACCTCAATGTACCGCCCAAAAGCAATCCATTAGGGAACGGACTCTACGAATTCATGGACCAAACAGGTGAAGTAAGCGTTTCGTCCCCGTTCACCGCTTAAAATACATATTCCGAGATTCGGGAAAATATTGCTAATTTTGTAAGAAATTAAAAGTAGATGGAAACAGGCGAAAAGATCAATATTTTGTATGTGGATGATGAAGAAAACAATCTATTCTCCTTCAAGGCCAGCTTTCGGCTTAAATATAATGTTTTCACCGCCTTGAATGGCCCTGATGCAATGGATATAATTTCCAAGAATGAAATCCACATCATAATCACCGATCAGCGAATGCCAGGGATGACTGGAGTGGAGTTCCTTGAAAAGGTGATCGAACTGGACCCCAGTCCTATGAGGATACTACTTACAGGTTATACGGATATGACCGCGGTGGTCGATGCAATCAATAAAGGTAAGGTGTTCCACTACCTGAACAAGCCCTGGACCGAGAGCGAAATAGATGGGATCATTTCCAAGGCCTTCCAGATCTACCTGAACAAGAAGGAGATAATCGAACAGAACTCCAGGCTGGAACTTTCCAATGAACAGCTTGAATTCCTATTAAGGCAGAAACTCCTGTCCTAGGAATCTCCTAGCAATCACTTGGTGGGAATAATGACCTTGAAGGTTGACCCCATCCCAAGCTCTGAATCCACTAGGATCTCACCTGAGAGCTTCTGGATCGCGCTCTTAACATTATACAATCCAAATCCCATTCCATGCGCCTGGTCACTTGCACGCTGGAATAGATTGAAAATAATCTGTTGGCTCTCCTTTGGGATCCCGATCCCGTTATCCATGACCTCCAGAACCGCATGATCGGGATGGGTGACCACGGACAGAAATATGCTCTTGTTCTTCTCGGTTTCCTTCTGGTACTTGATGGCATTGGAAACCAGGTTGTGGATGATGAGTTCGATGATCGATCTATCATTTATGAAGGCATAGACCTGGTCGACACGCGTATCAAGATTTACACCACTCCCATTTGCATAGACCTTATAGAAATCCGTTAAATCATCAAATATTTCCTGGAAATCAATTTTTGACAGGTTCAGCCCCCCTCTCCGCAAGAGGTAATAGTCCCTTAGACTGTCGATATAGTCCTCCAATTTGACCAATGACTTGCTCATGAGCTTTAGTATTTCGTGCAATTGGTCCACACTGTTGAACTCAAGGGCAAGTTTGATGGCGCTCATCATCCCTGCCAATGGATCCTTCAGATCATGACTGACGCTGTATGAGAATTTATCGAGTTCATCATATGCCTTGACCAGTTCCTGGTTCCTCTGGTCAAGAAGTGTATTTGCGAGATAGTACCTATTTGCCTCTTCAATGCATGAAAGAAGTTCTCCCTCGTTCCAGGGTTTGCCCATGAAACGGAAAACGTGTCCCCTGTTGATGGAATCCAAGACGATCTGGGGATCTGCGTATGCTGTTAGGAGGATCCGAACAGGTCGCGGGAAATCAACCTGGATCCTCTCAAAGAATTCCACACCCTGCTCTCCGGGCATCTTCTGGTCACAGAAGATGATCCTGATATTGGGATTCATGGTGAGCAGATTGAGTGCCTCTGTGGTATTATCGGTAATGTGGACATTGTATCTAAGCCTTAAGAGTGCCTTGAAGGAATACAGGTTGGCCTGTTCATCGTCTATGTATAATATATCAAATTTCTTTTCCATTGTTAACACTTTTTAATGAATTACCGCTCAAATGCCTAATTGTTCTGTCTGACCGGAAGAATGATTATAAATGTAGTCCCCTCACCCTGAACTGACTCAACGAGGATCTTTCCGTTATGGCGCTCAATCGTCTTGTAGGCAATGGACATTCCCAGACCTGTACCCTCGCCAACTTCTTTGGTAGTAAAAAACGGGTCGAATATCCTGTTCATGATCTCACTTGGGATCCCAGTTCCGTTATCCTGGAACCGGATTTCTACCTCACCGTTTTCCTCGATCAGACGGACCTGGATGGTTATCCTGGCACCGAAGGATTCACCGAACTTTTCACTAAGGGCATGTATGGAATTAGTAAGGATGTTCATGAAAACCTGGTTGAGCTTTCCCGGGAAGCACTCGATGAGGGGGATTTCCTGGAATTCCTTATGGACCTGGATAGATTCCCTGATCATTGTATTTAGGATTACCAGAGTGGACTCGATACCCTGGATTATATCAGCGAACTTCAGCGAATCCTCATCAACACGCGAAAAGACCCTCAGGCTCTTGACGATCTCCGAGGTCCTCTCCGCCCCATCCTGGACACCCTTTAGCAAAAAGTGGATCTCCTGTTTGAGGTAAGGAATATCCTGGTCCGATTTGGCAAGCTCGATCAAGCCCTTTTTCTGTTCCGTTCCCAGACCATCGGAGATCGCTATATCCTCCAACCTCTCCAAGAGTTCCCAGAGTATTTCAATGTCCCTTCTTAAAGGGGTTATACTGGATGTCACAAAATTGATCGGGTTGTTTATTTCATGAGCTACCCCCGCGGTAAGCTGTCCCAGGGATGCCATTTTCTCCGATTCCACCAATTGAGCCTGAGTCTCACGAAGATCGACCAGCGTTTTATTGAGCGATTCATTTGACATCTGAAGTTCATGTGTACGTTTCTGAACCTGATCTTCCAGGATCATATTCTGTTCCATGATCAGCCTTTGGTTCTCGCGGGAGATTTCCAGCTCACGTAGTTTGGCTGCAATGAGCTCCTTTCGATAACTGTTGATCTTATCGGCAAGAGCAAACGACAGGATCAGCGCCTCGATTATAGATCCGATCTGAATGGCCCGTGTAGTAAAGACATTTGTCGGAAGAATTTGATAATCCTTTAGGATGAAAACCAGAACTGAGATGATAAAAACATACCAGGCGAACAGGAACAACCTAGTCTGTCTTCCTCCAGTCTTTGCCAAAATGGAGGCCATCAACAGTACGATTATTCCACCCACTCCGGCGATCATGTTCACTGCCTTGTAGGATAAGGATATATAACCCATCAATAATAGGACCATCGATAGGAGATAACCCAACAAAAATATGTTCAACAAGGAATTGAAATGCTTTGTTCTTGTGGAGGTCTGGAGGAAGGTCTTAACGAAATTTATGGTCGCAATTCCCGACATAGCACCCCCGAATGTCAGTACCCTGGAATTGATCCATTCATTGCCCACCTGGAATATCCGCTCGAAAAGGCCAAGTATGGCTAGTTGAGCGAACATCACCCAGAACACATAGCCAACATAGCTGAGGTAGTTCCTGTCTTTGGTGGATATGTATATGAAGCCGTTATAGAAGATAAGGGAGAGCATCAGACCAAAATATATGGCCGAGAGGGTATCCTCCTGCTGGAGGAAACGGAAAAGCCCAGTAAGCGAATGAAGAGAAACGGGTACAGTCAGTTGTGTGCTACTGGTCAGCTGCAGGTAACAGATGGCCCTTTCTCCCTTCTTCAGGTGCAGATCGAAAAGAAAGAACTGATGCTTGAACTTCCTCCTGTTCAAGGGCTCTCCCAGAAAGTAGACCGTGCTGTCGGTTCCGCTAGGTCCTACACGATAAAATTTCACCCGGTCTATATTAGGCATGGAAAGGTCCAGCATCAGGTTCTCCTTATCGGATTCATTGAGTATCTCGAATTTTATCCAATGGACACCCCGGTCGATACCGAGATTTGGGACCTCGATCCGGCTCTGTTCGAAAAGCTCCGGCCTGGAAAGAACTTCCCGTAATTCCAGTTGGTCCGACTCCTGGGAATAAATTTGCAGTTTCTTCCCCAAGTAAAGGATATCCTCGCCCTTGTAACGTATAATGTTGTCCCCTGCCAGGATTTTGGCCGAAATGGATAACAGAACAAGGCAAAGGAAAAAGGGACGGAACTTTCGCATTTGTTATTTTTTAGTATGGTTTACCGGTCAAAAGTTCATGAAGGTCAAAATATTGCCTTCCTGAAGCAAGAACCTCACCCAACAACAGCTTTCTTGCGGTCCAACAGCAAAGGGCTGCCCCCAACATGACCTCGGAGGCCAACTGTGGCCAAGATTTTAGCCTTGAACCCAACATCGGAAGGGATTCCTGCATCCGCGGAGAGATTTTCCGCGGATCAACGATCTTCATCAGTATCTCCAAACGTTTGGCAGGGTCGATTTTCTCCGGATCCCCAATATCCGTTCCCTCCAATAAACCGTGGAAGATCGGGCGGCCCGGTTCCAGATCGAACCTTTCTATATCCAACATCCCCCTATCATTTGTCTCCATGATGACAGGTACACCCAAATCCCTCGCCATCATACGGCTTTCGATCTTCACCTGCAATCCATCACAGACTTCCACCAATAGATCCAATGGAGATCCTCCGCCGAAAAAATCCGTATAATTGTCCTTTCCCACCCCTAAAGGGAAGATCTCCACTTCAAGGTAAGGATCTATCTGGGCGATCTCTCGGGCGGCCAGGACAACTTTCGGCATCCCTAGATCCATCACTCCGGATTTCAAACGGTTCATATTGCTCAGATCCAGTGTATCGAAATCTGCCAGTTTAAGCCTCCCGCAAGTCCTTTCCATCGCTATCGTCTGTGCGATAGCAGCTCCAACAGACAGACCAATAATGCCGATTGTCTTTCCCCTTAAAAGTTGTTGTTCCTCCGATCGGATCTTCAGTTGGTTACGGTTGGTCCTGACCTCTATGAATTCCTCCTCAGAAAGAATGTGCACTAGGCTACGCCTCCAGGGATAATACACCCATAGGCCTAATTCTTCAATTGGAATTCCTTTTAGAACAGAATGGAGAAAATCACCGAAACCAGAAAGCTCCCCATCAGATGGAAATCGGCACAGATAGAGGTCCACCAACTGGCTCTGTATCTGATCGTATTCCTGATCGATGTGGCCGTCCATCCGCAGCATATTGAGCTTAAGTAGGTCACTGGGGTTAGACAGATCGTAAAAACTGGGGCGGTATTGCCACTCCCTGTTCGGGAAATCAGGTTCTTTCATACTATAGGATTATGATTTTATCAGGATCGTTCTCTTTTGTTATGCTGCGGGGACCATTGGACATCTGTATGATCCGATTCAGGTCCCATCCCTCCAGATCATTAAGGCTAAGATCGTAATGTATCTCTATCTCCTTTGAGCGAAGGGTCTCAATCCTTGCTCCGACCCCCATTTGCCGCAGGTCCAGAATGGCCTGACGATCCAGTTCACTGGCTAGGGAGAGCTCCTCAACATCATCAAGGACCATGGTTGTTGCCAAGAGGTCCAATTTAGGGTAATAGAAGGTACCATTGTTACCCACACCCGTCTCCTGCCGGTAACCGACAGCCTTCGTGAGGTTTATGGTGTATGGCGCGCAGAGCGCAAAAAGTGACTTTAACCCAATCTTCGGTGCAATGGCAATTGCAGCCCTGGTCAAAAATATACTTCCGATACCATAGCCTGCAATCTCCCGGGAATTCCACAGTCCACATCCCTCACCCGTGCCGGACTGGGCATGGGCCCAAACTAGATCAAAAATCTTGGGATCCATCATTCCCGTCGCCTCTTCTATGGGAAGGGCCTGTGTTCCGCCAGCCACATGGATCCGGGCACCCCCATAAACGAAATTGCCATCAAGGGATTCAACTATCAGTACGAAAGCTGCCGGATTGAACATCCAATCATCTTTTGAGGAAGTGACCTTTTTGACTCCAATGGCTGTCAGAACGTGTTCATGCCCCTTGATGAACCTTTTGCACGTTTCAGGATCATCGATCGCGCGAAATGCCCTAAGTCTGACCGTAGGTCGATTGTTATTGAGTATAAGAGACACAATTGATTCAATTTTGAAATAGCCAAAATATGGAAAATATTCGATAGTCGGATAGATGTTAAAACATTTTAGTTTCAGAAAAGAACCTGGGAAAACCGGAATGCCCATGATCCGAAGATTTCGGGTTAAATCCAAAAAAGTGGTCCAGGCAGCATACATGTCAGCTTATCCTAAAGTCTATGGTCAATTACCCCTCTTTCTAGGCACATGGATATAGCTATTTTTTTAGGGGTATATTTCCTGAATGATTCTACACTTAACTTTATTGAGCATCTGATTTCATAGGGAGTTCATATGCAGCAGTTAAAACAGGACATATTATGAATACCGGAGAGAATATCCAGGGTCTTCGAAAAGTGGGCGATCTGAGCCGAAGTATTTCGGTAGTACTTCTGATGCTCCATTATTACGTTCTGTTCTATCCAGAACTGCTAGGTACCGGTCTGACCAATAGGTTTTCCGACAGGCTCTTGGCCAGTTTATACAAAACAGGATTTCTGGATGTTCCGGTCATAAAATCTGCGATTATATTCTTTCTGGTACTTTCCCTATTGGGGGTCAAAGGCAAAAAGGATAAGAGTCGCAAAAGCCACATTGCCCTGTCCATCTCCTTGATAGGATGTTCATTCTACCTGTTTGGTCATATGGCTCTTGCGGTAACCGGGAACCTTTTTCTTTCGCTGATCTGCTATACCATCATTAATTCACTAGGATACCTTCTCCTTATTGTCGGTATGACCCAATTTGCCAGGATCATCCATCTGGAAATGGGTATTCAGGATATCTTTAATTCAATCAACCAGACCTTCCCCCAGCAACAGGTCCTTTTGAAGAATGAATATTCGATCAATCTGCCGACTGAATTCCCCCTTGGAAGTAAAAGGAAGAATGGGTGGATCAACATTATCAATCCGTTCCGGGCAATCCTGGTACTTGGAAACCCTGGATCAGGAAAATCCTATTATGTCATAAGACATATCATTTCTCAACATATCCAAAAAGGGTTCACCATGTTCGTATACGATTTTAAATATGACGACCTTAGCCGGATCGCGTACCACCATTGGAAGAAAAACCGTAGCGGTTCAACGAAATCCACATCATTCTTCAGGATCGATTTCGATGATCTCCAAAGGACGCACCGATGTAACCCTCTGGAACCTTCGGCCATGAAGGACATTACCGATGCTGCCGAATCGGCAAGAACGATTCTCCTGGGGCTCAACAGGGATTGGATTAAACGTCAGGGCGACTTCTTCGTGGAATCAGCGATCAACCTCCTGACTGCAGTCATATGGTATCTCAGGAAATATGATGAGGGGACCTATTGTACCCTCCCCCATGTCATCGAACTCATGCAACAGGACTATGACCGGCTCTTCTCACTTCTGAGGAGCCAGCCAGAGATTCAGGTCCTGGTGAACCCTTTTGTCAACGCTTATTTGAATGATGCCATGGAGCAGCTCGAGGGACAGGTAGCTTCGGCAAAGATCGCCCTTGCCCGAATTTCCTCGCCCCAGATCTACTATGTTCTCTCAGGTAACGATTTTGACCTTGACATCAACAATCCGGACAATCCGAAGATAATTTGTATGGGAAACAATCCCCAAAAGATACAGACCTATGGTGCCGTGCTTTCGCTCTATGTGAACCGTTTGATCAAACAGGTCAATAGAAAAGGTGTGCTCAAAAGTAGCCTGGTGTTCGATGAATTCCCAACGATCTATCTAAACAACATAGACAGTCTGATCGCTACTGCCCGGAGCAACCGGGTATCCACGACACTTTGCGTGCAGGATATCAGTCAATTAAGAAAAGATTATGGCAGGGATCTCGCTGATGTCATATTGAACATCGTGGGCAATGTAATATCAGGTCAGGTATCAGGTGAGACCGCAAAACAGCTATCGGACCGTTTCGGGCGGATCGTTCAGCCCAAAAGGAGTATTTCGGTCAATTCCAATGACACCTCCGTCAGCCATTCAACACAATTGGATACGGCCATCCCTGCATCGGTCATCTCCTCCCTATCCGCCGGAGAATTCGTAGGTCTTGTCGCTGATGATCCAAAGAACCCGGTTGAACTGAAATCATTCCATGCCAGGATCATCAATGACCATTGCTCACTGCAACTCGAGGAACAGGAGTATTCCCCCGCTGAGCAGATTGGAAACCTACAGGAGAAATATGTCCATGATAATTACAGGTTAGTAAAATCCGAGGTATCCGATCTGGTCATATCGGAAATGGACAGGCTATTGTCCGATCCTTCCCTCAGGCACCTGGTCGTTTCAAAAAAATGATTTGTTCAATCTTCCTTCTCATCCCTGGAAATTTATGCTATAACAAATGTAGGAGTGGACCAAGGTAAACCTTAGAATTGATTGGAAGCATTGTAGCCCACAAGATGGAACTTCTAACCGAATCCCCTAAGAGAGAGTGCTTCATCCTCTTTAGCCCTCATCCGGGATTTATCTCCCTTGTCCTTATCCTGATAGCCGCAGAGGTGGAGGATGCCATGGATCAGCACACGATGAAGTTCATCGGTCTGGCTTACCCCAAATTTTATCGCGTTCTCTCGCGTCCTGTCCACGGAGATAAAAACATCTCCCGCAATGGTATCCCCATCCTGGGAAGAATCAAAGGTTACAATATCCGTATAGGTATCATGGGCCAGATATTGCCTGTTGATCTCCAGAAGGTAGGCATCAGAGCAGAACACGAAGCTCAGTTCACCAATGCGCCTAAAACCTTCCTGCTTGATTACCCCAGCGATCCATTCCCTTATCTTCTTTTTATTTTTTATGGAAAAATCTATATCCTCCGAGAAAAAATGAATATCCTTTAATGCCATTATGATGATTTACTTTGCATGTAAGATTGCAGAATTATGGTGGCAGAAATACTGTCCACAAGACCTTTATCATGTAGTCTCCTTTTAAGACCAGATTCGGTGATTGTCCGCTGGGCAATTTTTGAAGTAAACCGCTCGTCAACTTCGACCACAGGGATATTGGGGAAACGCTTCCGTAATTTACGTATGAAGCCGCGAACATGTTGGGCAGACTGCGATTCGGTCCCGTCCATCTGCCTGGGGCTTCCCACGACAAACGTTACCACTTCTTCCGTCTTAAAATATTCCGTCAGAAAATCCCATATCGCATCTGGGTGAAGGGTCTTTAGGGACGTTGCGATCAATTGCAAGGGATCTGTAACCGCTATCCCCAGTCTCTTGGTCCCATAATCAAAGGCCATTATTCGCATATCTTTACTTTTAGGACAAAAATACACATTATTGGCCCTTTGCCAATGAAGGTTGTCATATTTTTTTCAAATACTCCAAAGTGACAAACCAACCAATTATTTACTTGACCACAACAGTACATCTACATAAAACGGACCTGTCCTACATAGTGATTCCCCATTTGGAACCGGCAAATTCAAACGATTCCAAATTCCCCAATGGCCTGACTTCCTGATTGGGATTCTTGAAAAAGCCACATAGAGCTTCCGAGCTGGTATTCTAGGTTACCTTTTCGTTTCTGCGGCAGAAATACCCGCAAGGCTAAATTTGAGCCACCTGCCAAATCCTTGGGACGAAATCCCCAAAAATCGCAGATAAAATTAAACTATTCCAGTCTTCAGGTTGTTCCTTAACAAAACGTATTATGGAACATAAGATACCATCCCATCACGAAGGCAAAAAGATGGACAATGTGGAATCCGTAGATTTTCAAAATGAAACCATGGCAAAAGAATTTTTCTCAGAGGCAAAGGCTCGATTACTCAGCATCAACAAATGGTTTCAAGTTGCTGAACTGCCCGCTTCAAGTTTTGAACTTCTGGATGCATCCGGACAACACAGTAATGAAGAACCGCAAGAAGGAGATTTTATAAAAATTGATATTCCAGGTCCTGGCCTAAAGAGTACAGGAGGGTACGACTATGTGCAAATCGAACAGATAAGTGTAACTTCTGGGATTGACCAGGATCTTATTACTTTAACTGTCCGTCCGAGCTCACAACCCAATGTCGAAGATGACCATGAGACCAAACATTTCTTTAAAAACTTGGCAACTTCTACGTTCCAAGTAAGAAGGGTGGGCAATACCGTAACCGCTAATTATTATGGTCGAAACGAGCTGATGAATCTGCGACTAGATTCATTTATGGACAGGATAAGGAACCTGTTTGTAGCTCTTGGAGCAAAGTTGGGTGCCTCTTCTGTACAATGGGAGGCTTTGGTAAAGGGAATTATAAAGACCTAAATATATTATTTACAAAATAAACCTATTTCCATGTCTTACCGTACAGAGTAAACTTGGTATAGTCATGATTTATTGTTAACTTAAACTGGGAAATTCGCAGAACAAGGCCATTATAGGGGTGGGCCCAGACCAATATGTCCATTCGGTTGCGCATTTTTTTCAGATTGAAGAGCCGATACTGACCTACTTCCTTGTTCCCATTACCCAAAAGAATGGTCAATTCAGTGAAGTCACGTAAATTCGGTAGTTGATCGCCGTGTACGACCTTGTGCTTAAACCAGTTAACCAAGATATGGACAAAATGGATTTTCGGTTCGACATCGCTTTCCTGCGAGGAATGGCCATCATCGCTGTGATACTGTACCATTTACATTTACCATATTTTAAGAACAGCTATCTAGGAGTAGACATCTTCTTTGTTATCTCTGGGTACCTGATGTGCAATATATTATCAAAAAAGGGAAAAATCGGTAGGAGTGAGATACTTGAATTCTATATAAGAAGGGCACGACGGCTTATACCAGCCCTACTACTGATGTTGACAATAGTTTTCCTTTTGGTGGTACTCTTATTTCCATCAAAGATTTATGACCACTCCAGATTTTCGATTGTTAGCATTCTTCAGGTGTCCAACATGTACTATTACCTGGTTGACGATTATTTTCAGCCTTCATCAAGGCTCAATTTTCTACTTCATACCTGGACACTTTCCTTGGAGTGGCAGTTTTATGCCCTGTTCCCCTGGATTTATTTCCTACTTTACCGGTTCTTCCCTTCGGCTTTGCATAGACGGAGCGTCAGCTTCATGGCCTTACTTACCCTGGCATCATTTCTAATCTATATAATCTTCTCCGAAATAGATGCATCGCTTGCTTTCTATTCATTTCCATCAAGGGCATGGGAATTTCTTGCCGGGGGGACGGCAATGGCGGTTGCAGACCGTGCAAGGCCGATAAGATCGGGGCCCGGGCCAAGATCAATCGGTATTCTGCTCACGTTGGTCCTCCTATTTCTATTGCTATGTCCCATCGAATGGTCTAACCTGCCATACGGTCGGCCATTAGCAACTTTCCTGACCGTTATCGCTACTTCCATTATTTTAACTCTTAACCTACGTGCCTCATTTTTCAGGTTTGGACCTGTCATCTGGACATCCTCAATCTCCTATTCACTCTACCTATGGCATTGGCCCCTATTTGTCCTTGGTAGATTCCTGGGTTCAGGAACAACCTGGTGGATAATTCCCCTACTACTTCTTATGGCAATATTTATAGCTCAGATTTCATACGCCCAACTAGAATCAAGGCGAGATTCTATAAACTGGAAGCCCGTACTGGGCATAATTATTCTGCTATCGTCATTGAGCGTACTGGGAACCACGGATTCAATCCGGAAATCCATCTTCCCTGATCAGAAAGATAATATTACCCGGTCCATACAGGAATACCCCCGCAAAACGGCACCTATCCAATATGGATTCGGACAGGGCCACTTGCGGTCCATGGAGGATTTTTTTCCTGAACAGGTGCTCAGCAGTTTAAAATTCTCAGATTCACTCCCAAATATCCTGCTTTTGGGCGATTGCTATGCTGCGATGTTTTCCACCAGTCTAAGGGAGATTGCCCGATCAGAGGGGGTGAACCTGCTACAGGCGACCTGCGACCACACGTTTCCAGCCCCTCACAGCACTTCCCCATTTTCAGGTCCTGCAAAAAAAATGTCCTTCCTCTTTCGGCAGCTGATCCCCTTGAATGCTACCAGGATCGATATGGTGGTAATCGGCGCGAACTATTCAGGTTATACCAAACGACAGATCCTGGAATACCTCAGCTCGACCGAGGAATTTTTTAAAGATCATGGAATTCCTGTTAAATACATTGGTCAGACCGAAGGGTATTCGATCGAATTTCCCATAATCCAAGATCTTCATGAAAGATTTGGGATGGCCCATGAGAGATTTTTAGAAAATAAAAGGAAAATAGTGAATGAATTCCTTCGGAACTCTCAAATTTCTGATAGGTATATCGATGTATACCTTAAGGCAAGCAGCAGGGAACGAGCACCCCGAAATTCTTGGATGTACATGTACGATTCGGAGCATTTATCCTTGGTGGGAACCGATAACCTCAGTGGTATATTGCGTAGGAACATCTTTGCAGAAAGGCCTTAGTTACCCTGTATGATTCTCATTTGTACAGCATGTCCCAAACCTCAGATCAAATTGAAGGTCCCCACGACAGGATAGAGCAGACTTAATAGTAATATTTATATCTGATTTTTTATCAGATGAATATTGGAAAGGGCCAGGAATTGACCGAAATCCACATTTTGCAAAATGCAGCAAAATTTCCCTTTTATGATGCAGATGAACCTTTTGACCTACACTGTATCATATAAACGTTGGATAACTATCGTAGCCATCAGGGAGATCCCTTCATCAAAGGATTGCACCAATACCGGATTTGTGGAAGCTATTGTGGCATAATCTTGCCGAATGCACATCAGGAAGACATTCAAGATGTCCCGAACGGACCTTCTTAGTGATCTCTTGTACAAGGATGAGCATTCTGTCGAATATTTCACGATCCCACCTGATTGCTGAAGCACTAGGCAACATGGAAAGAAACGCAGACGTTCCCTCGATCTGTCGAAAATTGTTGTTTTTGGCCTGGGACAACCGAACAACGCCTAGCAGTTCCGTTCCAATGGGTCTATAACACGCAGTCTTTCCGCTCCAGGGAGTTCCATACACCATAACCTTCCCGTCACCATGGATCCTCACGGCAGGATTATCATCATTCAGTAGTTCAAATTCCTTAAATTCCCTTAGCCACATTCTGGAATGCGTGCTCTTTCCCGTTCCGCTCCTTCCCAAGAAGGCAAAAGCTCTGCCATTGCCCATAACCACCGATGCATGCAGCAGAAGCGTTCTGTGCGCAAGGACCGTCTGGCCAAAGCTGATCATTATCAACCAGCTCAATTTAGTGTAGTTGAACCTGTCTTTTGGTCCAGGGGAGATCCATGACCTTGAAAAATCACTATTGCTGAGCATTCGCCATCCAACTCCGCCCGATTCATCCAGAATGCTGGTGAGATAGAATCCGTTTATGATCTCAAACCTGAACCGAGCATCCCAGATCTCGGATATATCGCTTAACAGTATCCTATTTCCAAAATCCTTTCCAAAATCCAATGTATCTTGAATAAAAATGTCTAGGATGCCAGGAGCGCCGGGACCATAGGTTAAAAATGGATGGAAATTCTCCATATTCTCAATTAGCTCCAGACCGCAACAATCGTGGATTGACAGCGAATGACCCGCTATGGAATAGTTTAAGATCTGCAGGGGAGCGGTACAATTCATATTAGGGTCATTTTTTTTAGCTGATAATTTACGAATCTGTTCGTGCCAACAACCTTTTGTTACCATGGAAATTAATTTCAGCAGGCAATATAAACATCTTCCAAATACCCACTTCGAACCCTTTAATCCTGATATTTTCTCATCTGACCTAAGTCTTGGGTTCTGCAGACTTACCTCTCCCAAGGGCAAGTTGTAATATTGGAAGGCCCTCCCTGATCTCCCCTACATCCAAAAAAACTAACAAAGAGGGAGGAACCGCAGATGTCAATAAAAAACTATGGATAGAGAAGGTTCTCTTTTCGGAATAGACCGATGATCGTCTTTGAATCCCTAGCTGCCACGTCTTCTGTAATTCCATATCTTTCTTTTAGGAGCATCTGCGCACTCTCCATTTCGAATTCCTTTCCCTGCAGCTGTGTAAATAGATAGGCTGCAGTATGGTTGAGGGAAAAAACCCTTGAGAAATCCACCATCCCCTGGTCCGGCTCTACAATAAGATAATCATCCCCAATTTTTCTTAGGGTCAGTTCGGATCGTATTTTCATGCGACAATCATTTTAATTTAAAAATTGCCCGGTGAAACCCTAGCAGGTCCGTACCGGGCATTACCTGAATTATTTAGAGAAAAGGATGGACATTTAGTTCCTCACACAACGAACGTTCTTCAATGTTGATTCCAATACCCCAAGCCCACCTACTGTGATGGAAGATAGAGGCTCAGCGGTATTTGTTCCAGCAACATATGCTGTACCACCAATTGTAGAACGGTTACGTGCATGGTATCCCCAAGCGCCAAGACCAAGATTGATGAGTGGCGGCAGGCTAATCGAGATATTTCCGGTCTTGCTCCACAGCGCAGCTTCCCTGGCGTGAGTATCTCCCAATGCCAAACTTACAAGTCCCGCCTCGGCACCTGTGGTTATTACATTGATGTTCGTAACCTGTCCATTGTAATAGAAACGCAGGACATTGGAAGCAGCATCAAATGCTGTACTGGTGCCACCCGCAACAGGTGTATACTGGACATAATTACTCGCAAAGGTCGCCCCAGGGGCATTATCTGGAATAAGGAGCCCTGTAATCGATCCCAGAACAGAGGAGAGTAGGCCACTGGAAGATGTTAGCACTGCAGTTTCCGTATTTGTTGGTTGTCTCCATACTCCTTCTGGGTAGACCAACGCACATGGGTCTCCAGGTGCAGCCTGGAATCTCCTAGGAAGAATCCCTCCAAAGGCAAAATACCCCCTGCCATCCGTAACTGGGTTCAACTGGTTCACCGCATAGAACCTATATGGGTTCCGGCCCGGAGAATAATACAGATTGGAACGAGCCCAGTTCACTGTTACACCACCTTGTGTAGTCCTGAGTGGGCTTTCCACCATGTTGAGCAATACCCTATGGCTGTTACCGATCACAGGTGTGATCCCTACAGTGGGAAATGTATTTGTGCTCGTGAAGTTCCGTGTGATCCCATCCGAATGTGCAAGATTCAAGCTGCTCACACTAACCACAATATTGTTCTGTGTGGTCGAGTCGACCGTAAAAGCATAGGCAACCTTTCTGTCTGCCTGTCCTTCCTCCAGATTTACGAAACTGTTCCAGTTCAACGTCTGCGTGGAATCTTTAAGCTCCGACCAAACACCAGTGGTGATGTTCAGTTTTCCTGTCTTCATGGATAGACCAGAAACGGTCACATTGGCTGAAGACATAACTCCAAAAAGACCCATTGAATTCAGCTCTATGGCTAACCTTGAAGTTTTGTGCCGAAACGTGATCGGTAGTTGGACAGGGGCTGTAACCACCGCAGGGATGGACAGCTCGCCTGCTGCATGTAGAACATCTTTCCCCATAGGAAGATCGAGTTCAGTCGAATTGGGCGGAAGATCGGGAACACTCTGAGCGGAATTGTAGCTCAGTGCATACCACTGATAGCTCTGACCAGCCTGAACGGCAATATTGGCTGTACCACCAGATTCTAGTTCTGTGGAACTCCTAAGAACACCACTTTGGAACAGGAAAAGACGGTACTTGATTCCAGGAGGGATTGCTGCTGCCCTGTTCGCATCTGATCTCGAGGATGATATGCCAGATGTACGTAGCCCACGTTGTACTAGGGGGACCTCGAACCTGTTATCAACCCTTAATTCCGCGTCATAATCTCCATAATTAATTAGGGATGGAGTTTTATGCTCCCTTTTTGATGACGCCTTGGGACCAGTTTCCTGAATAGGGCTTTCCTTAACACCTGCGAAGGATACGGACAACTGAACCTCCGGACCTTCCAATTGTTCATTTCCTGTTTCCTTACTGCAGCTAAACATAAAGCAGCCAGCAAAGGCCAATAAAAGGGCACTAGCCGCCTTATTGGCAAAACTTTTAAATATCGGTTTCATAATAGATAGTTTAAAAGTCCTATTGGAAATCACCGTTCTGGGTTCCGCCACCTGAGGTTCCCCAGTCATCAAGTGATGAATCTGAGGTGATCGAAGCCGAAGCAATTCCCTGCTCCAGCTCGATAATGAGCACCTTCAATGAGGGTGTCTCATAGAGATTGTTTTCAAATTTGTTCATACTATACACTTTGGATAAAATTTTTACTTGTACTTTCTTATATCATAGGAGTTTGTTTACGTAATTAATTTGGTCAATCGTGTTCAAAAGAGCCTTTTGGAAACCCTTTTTAACTAACTGGATATGTTAATGACACTCAAATTAGGAAAAAGTTTTATTATTATAAAATTTTGTTGCCCACTATTTTTGAAAAAGTACGTTTTTCTTCAAAATCGTTAAGAATTAGGCCCGTTCTCCCGAACTTTCTGGAATTGAAATAGATTTTTAGCTGCCTGATATAATTTTTATCATGGACTCCTGCCCTTACAACATAAAGTGTCAGATCGACCAATGGAACGATGATCTGGGTATCAGTGACCTTGGAATATGGAGCAGAATCCAGAATGATATAATCGTATTCTCCAGAATAATGGTCCAGTAACATTTCCATTCTTCCATTGAGCAGTAGTTCTGCAGGATTTGGTGGTACCGTTCCTGAAAATATCACATCTATTTTTCCAGGACCGGTATCTTTTTGCAAAAGGGCATCGTACGCCACATTTCCGGCAAGGTAGTCACTAAGTCCATTGGTCCTGTCATCAGGTTGGGAGGTTAGATAGCGGGACAAACTGGGAGCCCGCAAATCAGCCCCGATCAATAGGACACGGTATCCAGCCAGTGAATGGATCGTTGCAAGGTTCACAGAAACAAAACTCTTACCTTCGGAAGGAATACTGGATGTGACCAGGATCTTTTTTGCCCCTATTACTTCTGTTCGGCCCAGCATATAAGGGATGTTCGTTCTTACCATCCTCAAAGATTCGGTAAATCCCGAGTCGAGATGTCTTTCAAGACCAACTACCGCTGAACGAGGCAGTGTCCCGATCAATGGAACCGGTAAGTCCTGCAGGTCTTCAGGGGATTTGATCTTGTTGTCAAAAGCGATTTTGATATAGATCATCAGAATTGGGGCCATGAACCCTATACCCAAACAGGTCCAGAATACCCTTATTGGTCGCGGTGAAATGGGCGAGGAAAAACTATAAGCATCGTCCACGATCTTGAGGTTTGTTGGTGTTGCACTTCTTAGAATATGGTTCTCTTCCCTCTTTCTGAGTAGGAAAAGATATATAGATTCAACTACTTGTCGGTCACGCAGCATGCTCCTTACATCTATCTCTAAATGTGGAAGGCTCTCTAGATATCCGCTATTCTTTAGGTTTACCCTCTGTAGGTCCGAGATTTTCTGACTAAGTCCCATCTCCAGTTTTTCCAGAGACTGGTGGATGTTTTGCCGAAGACCGTCGAGTTCCTTTTGGATGGCAATATACTCAGGATGATTATCTCCTGTGAATCGGCCAAGATCTTTTAGCTCCAGAACTTTTATATTGAGGTTCTCGATCTGCATTCCGATGGAATGATCTTCTCCTCCGGAATTGACGGGAAGTAATCCTCTCTTTTCAAGCAGTTCTTCCTTAAATGTGCTGACCAAATAAAGCCGGGTTTTTAAATCCAGGATGTCACGTTGGCCACTAGAAAGGTTTTTGAGGGAAATCTCGGTCATCTTCTTGATATCAATGGTGGCACCTGATCGTCTTGCTTCCACTAACCCAGAGTCAGCAGATGTTAAAACGTCCTTTATAAGCTCTATACGCGAATTTATGAACTCTCCGGACCTGTTGTATATACTTGTTTTGTCAGAACTGGAAGATACATTGTACTCCTCGATTAAAGAATTGATGATCAGCTCTGCTTTTTTCCTGTTGGAGGAACGCATGGAAATCGGAACCAGAAAAGATCTTGCATTTCCAGGCCTTCCAATTCTTGTTTCTGTACGGATACCATCCACGGCCTGCTGCAATGGAAGATACCTTATAAGGAGTCTTCCATTCCAATCCAGATTCTGGTTATCGATCAATGATATCAATCCTATCGGGGAATCTAGAACAGTATCAGGCTTATATTGCTTGCGGTTTCCATGTGAATCCTCAATGGAAAAAGTCGAGCAATCTCTCACCAATGTTAGCTCATATGGCAAATGATAGTTCTTCGCATTTTTTATAGTCAGCCTTATAGGGCTTTCCCTCTCAGAAATTTCCCTGTACCTAATCCTTCCCTTGTAATGATATTGCAATTGCAGGGAGTTCTTCAGGACCACGTTCCTGAACAATCTACGCGATCCGAGCACCTGGATCTGGTCGTTCACAAATGCAGCAGAGGAGACTGATCTTTTGGCAAGGTTGGAAAGTTCGGGTAAACCGGACATTTCTCCGGAAGGCTTTTTTTCATTCTGCAGAATTATCTTTGCACCGGTAAGAAAAGTGCGGGGGGCATAACGCAGATACATATATCCCGATAACATGCAGAAAAAAAGCCAGAACAAAAGATACTTCCAATAGGAGAGGACAACCTTGCCAAGGATTTTTGGAAATGAATCCCTTCCCCTTATTCCAGATCGGTTTTTGATGGTATCCATGCTCGACTTTTAATTGGTTTGACAATGATACGATTTTCATTTTTGTAGCGCAACATCCACAGCCCGATTCTTAAAGGTGAACAATTTCTCCTAAGAGGAAAGCATTAACAGGCGAAGAAGAATTCAATGAGTTCCAAAATTATGGTCAAAGAAGAAGAAAAAACAAAAAAACCCCTCCAGACCTAGCTAGAGGGGCATTTCCAAAGTGTATAGTACCTCCTAGAAGTACTAAGTGAACGTAAATATAAAAATTGAACTGAATTTGCAAAATATTTGCCAGCATATTTTTTCGGCACTTAAGAGGCCAAAAGAAAAATCTACAAGTAGTATTCGAACAGTGTTTTTATCAAAGAAGGGTATAATAGGTCAACAGTTGGAAAAGGTGGAATCAAGTGACTTTTATTTTACTATATCCAAAAATTCATTAGGTTTGTAGTCCCGTTAACAACATCCCAAAAAAATATCGCTGAAAATGCCGAATGCCAGTATAATTAACCAAAGAGCTACCCAATCTTTCTTGAAGGCCTTGCAGGCCTCGATCTGGTCTCACCCGCTAGATCCAGCATTCTTTGAGGAGCTATCTCCGGCCCAATGGCAGCAAATAGTGAAGTTGTCGCTCACACAGGCAGTGGAAGGTTTGGTTTGCCAGTCGATACAGAATCTGCCGGGAGAGCATCTACCAAACAAAGAACTTTTAATGAAATGGATTGTACGCCAACAGCGGGTAATATCCTATAATGAACAGGTGTGCCAAACCATATCCTTCACCAATTCACTGTTCAGGGAAAATGGGATTAATGCTGTTCTGCTCAAGGGGATGGCAGTGGCCCAATATTATCCTGCTCCCTTATTAAGGACAGGAGGAGATATTGACTGGTATTTCCCATCAATTTCTGATTTCCAGATGGCAAATAAACTCATGGCAATACATGGAGAGGATTACCGTATCCAGTCCAGGATTGACACCGATTACAGAATAGGGAAGGTTCCGGTTGAGCATCATAGGAGATTAATCAATATGTACAATCCCTTCGTTCAAAAATTCATCAGTATGTTTGAAATGGAGGAAAGGTCTTCAGTCCGATCAAAACACATTGCAAAGGGAAATATTCAGGTCCCATCACCCATGGCTGAGATCTTACTTATCAATACCCACATCCTCCATCACCAGATCGGATATGGTATCGGCTTGCGACAGCTGTGCGATGCAGCATTGCTCTACAGGCACCATCATGGAGAGTATGACAAAGAACACCTCAAGTTTGCTTATAAAAAGTTAGGGATTCTAAGATGGGCGGAAGCTCATCATTCCATGTTGGTAGAGGTTCTGGATGTGGATGAAGAATTTCTTCCATTTGCTCCTAAGAGACATTCCAAATGGAATGATCAGACGCTTGAGCTCATTCTAAGGGGTGGAAACTTCTCGTTTTATGACCCCGGGAATCCCGATATTGAGACCCCCTTTTCTAGGGTCAATCGTCCTCAACGGCTATCTAATTCTTTTTACAGGAATATCAGAGTAGCCCCAATGGAAGCGATCAGCTTCCCATTCACACAAATTTACAGGAAATACCTACCCTTATAGTAAGTCTAAAGAGAGAGATGGCTAGATAGGAATTGGGAAGAATAGTAAATTTTCAACAAAGAAATCTAAAAATAATCTGTTTACTTTATCCTAACTTCGTAAAGCTTGGTCCAATCTTTTCCAGTTACCAATAAAGTTTTGGAATCAGCCCTATAAGCTATCCCATTCATTTCATTGCCTGTCGAAGCGCGTTTGCCATCGTATAAACCAACAAAATTCACTTTTCCTTCCACTATACCGGTTTTCGGGTCAATGATCACCATGATATCCCTGTCTGCATGGTAAAGATTCGCATATACCTTACCATCGATAAACTCCAGTTCATTGATGCTATCAACAGGACCGTTATCATCATAGATAACGATGGAACCCGTTTCCTTCAGGGTAGTAGGATCCAAAAAGAATAGTTTATTGGTACCGTCCGATTTGATGAAACGTTGCCCATCATAGGTCAAACCCCAACCTTCCTTACTCTCGCCATAGGCAAAAGTACTCAGTTGCTTAAAGCTGGATTTGTCAAAAACCAACCCTTTCATCTCTTCCCAGGTCAGCATATAGATTTTATTTCCTACCACGGTCATCCCTTCTCCGAAACTTTCCGAAGGAAGATCATGTTTCTGCAATACTTTTCCAGAAGCAAGATCCACTCTACGAAGGGAAGAACGTCCCTGCATTCCTGTTGATTCGTACAATACCCCATTATCGTAATATAGCCCTTGGGTAAAGGCTGTTGAATCATGTGGAAAGATTTTGACCACCTCAAAAACATAGTTCTTAGGTGTAGGCGGAACGATCAACAATTCACTATAGGCCATATCCTCTTTCCCGCCCGAATAGATCTTAGCGGTCAATTGCTTATTTCCATAACCGAGCTCATTGGAATCAAATACCACCGTAGAGGTATCCGATTTACGTTCGAATACTTCACCATCGATCGCATAGACCACTGAATCCAGAATGGCATCTGTAAAGTTCAATTTCACCTGAACTTTATCTCCCTTCAACACCTTACTGCCGGTGACCGGATTTACAAATTCCAGTTTTCCTTTTTGTGATTTACAGCTCATCACCAACAAAAAAGGTATCATCAAAAGGGTTAAACCCGATAATTTCATGCTCATTTTCATATTAATAGTTCCAAAAAGCGTCTCGTATATAGTTTACTTTATTCTCGATAAATGGGACCAGATCAAAACGGATTTCCCCTTCAAAGCCGGATAATTGTAGGTATGCATGCGCTGCCCTGCTCAATCGTTGTTTCTTCTCCTTGCTTAAGATCTTATGGATTTCCACAAACTTTCGCTTTCCCCGCAACTTGACTCCCACAAACACCAGCACCTTTCCATCCATGCCGATCAGGTCAAGTTCCAAGTGCTTAAATCGCCAGTTCGTCTCCAGCACCTTCAGTCCCTTCCTCTCTAAGAATAACCATGCCATTTCTTCGCCTCTCTTACCTAAATCCGACACGTTCTATCCTCCAGAAATTATTTAACCACCGTATTCCCCAGCAAGCTCCCCAACAATTTCTCTCCTTCCTTCAGCATCTGGTATTTGTTCAACAGCATGGAAATCCCGTCGGCATCCTGCACCGTTTTCAATTCTTCCCGAATCTGATGCATTTGCTGTTCAATTTTATTCTTTTTCAACCGGAAAATCAACTGATTTACCAAATCTTTTAGTTGATCCTTCTCCTCAGGCACAAAAATCTTGCGTTTATCATCATTCCAATTCGGTGAGATATCGTATTTATTGGCCAAGGAATCCACAGCCAAGGCAGAAACTTCTTCATTTTCATGGGCGAAGAAAAACTTCGCTTCGGGCACCTGGTATTTCTCCGCTTGTCTTTTAAATTCTTCTACAATGAGTTTACAGGTTGGATCTACCAGTTCCACATCACTTAAGCTCGCCAACAGAAAAGGGGCAACCGGCACATCGCCATTCCCTTCCCAGGTAACCAGTTCTCGACCATAATTCAACAGTACGCGAACAAATTCCCGCTCCATCAGCAGTTCAGAAGAAATAACCTTTGGTTTAGAAACCTCCGGTAAAGTGATTCCTTCAGCCTGCATGGCCGCCAACATTTCAGCTGGAATAAATTCGTCCAGATCCGGGGCTGACGCCGCGGCGGCTTGGTTCGCTGACTGTTTAGCCTCTTTCCTATCCTTTGCCTTCGCTTTATCGATCCGTATTTTGTTGAGCTCGCTCAACAATACCCTTTCCTCTATATCCAATAGCGTACTACATTGTTTCAGATAAACAGACACCTTGATTTCATCGGGAATCAGAGCGATACTTTGCACCACTTCCCTGATCACCTCCGCACGCTTGATCGGATCCCCACCGGTATCCTTCAATAATATATTTGTTTTATAGAAAACAAAATCTTCCTGATGCTTGCTCAGGTATTCCTTGAACGCGCTGGCACCGAAACTCTGTATATACGAATCGGGGTCATTGCCATCTGGGAACAACAATACCTTTACATTCAAGCCTTCCTCCAACAACATATCCGTTCCTCGCAGGGAAGCCTTGATTCCTGCCGCATCCCCATCATATAGGATGACTACGTTCCTGGTATATCGGGAGATCAATTTGATCTGACCGGTGGTCAAGGAGGTTCCTGAAGAGGAAACCACATTTTCTACGCCAGCCTGATGACAGGAAAGGACATCGGCATAGCCTTCCACCAAATAACAGACATCGTTGTCCATAATGGGTTTTTTAGCCAGGTGGAGACCATAAAGTACATTTGATTTATGATAGATTTCCGATTCCGGGGAATTCACATATTTCGGAACAGTCTTATCCGTTTTTAGGGTTCTACCGCCGAATCCCAATACGCGGCCGGTCAGGTTATGAATCGGGAAAAGCACCCTTCCACGGAATCTGTCGTAGAGCGATTTATCATCCCTTTCTGCGGCAAGCCCGAGTTCGATGAGGAATTCCTTGCTGTATCCTTCCTCCTGCGCCTTGTCGACCAAGCTGGTCCAGGCATCAGGGGAATAACCCAATTCAAATTTCTTAATGGTATCTTCCCGGTAGCCACGTTCCTTGAAATAGGATAGGCCGATGGAACGGCCAAGATCAGAATCCCAGAGTTGTTCGCGGAAGAACTTATTTGCCCATTGGTTGGTGACATAGAGGCTTTCGCGTTTATCCTGCGCAGCAATCTGCGCAGGGGATCGTTCCACTTCTTCAATAGGAATATTATAGCGATTGGCGAGGTATCGAATGGCCTCTGGATAAGGATATTTCTCATGCTCCATGATGAACTTGAGGGAGTCGCCTCCCGCTCCGCATCCGAAGCATTTATAGATACCTTTGGATACCGAAACGTGAAAGGAAGGAGTTTTCTCGTTGTGGAAGGGACAATTCCCGATCAGGGAGGTCCCTCGCTTTTTCAGATCTACGAAATCACCCACCACCTCTTCTATGCGAGCCGCATCCAGTACCTTATCAATCGTTTCTTTAGTAATCAAAGCTAATATCCTTTCTCACAAATATAGGGAAAAATAAAAAGGTTGTCTTTACTAAACAGACAACCTTTTCCTTAAAAAATAGTTAAAAACTATGCAATTTCTTTTTTATCCAGTTTTGCGAATATGGAGTTCTTGGAGATGTATTCCGGAACGATTTCCTTCAGTAGCTCGACCAATAACATCGGATTATGATCACCACTCTGTTTTACCACGATTCCACATAGATGCTCGATCTTCGACTGTTTCATTTCAAGATCATCAGTATTTACTCTTGCAATCATGATCTTTTCATGGTGTGTTTTGGTCGTATTCTCATTATCGGCAAGCAGTTCTTCGTAAATTTTCTCCCCAGGACGTAAGCCAGTTACTTCAATTCCGATATCCTCTGGATAATTGAATCCTTTCAATCGGATCATACGGATAGCCAGATCCATGATCTTAACCGGTTGCCCCATATCAAACACATAGATTTCCCCCCCTATACCCATCACGGCTGCTTCCTGTACCAATTGACAGGCTTCGGGGATGGTCATAAAATATCGGGTAATATCCTGATGGGTCACGGTCAATGGACCTCCTTTTTTTAATTGCTTTTCGAACAATGGAATAACGGAACCATTAGAACCCAACACATTTCCAAATCGAGTGACGATGAAGTTGGTTTTGCTGCGTCTGCTCAATCCTGATACATAGATCTCGGCAGCACGTTTGGTTGCTCCCATTACGTTGGTCGGATTAACCGCCTTATCGGTAGAAACCATCACGAATTTTTCAACGCCGTATTTATCGGCCATATCGGCCAAGTTTTTAGAACCCCAAACGTTGGTCAAGATCGACTCGTAAGGATTCTGCTCCATCAACGGCACATGCTTATAGGCTGCTGCGTGGAATACAATCTGTGGACGGAACTGCTCAAAAACAGAGTCCATGAACTGTCTGTCGCGCACATTTCCTACTATGAACAGCACATCCTTATGACAGTTGCCTTTTAACTCCTGTTGAATATCATATAGCGCTGATTCCGCCTGATCGATAACGATCAGTTTATCGAAATCGGTAAATCCGATCTGACGGACCAGTTCTGATCCAATGGAACCTGCTCCACCTGTAACCAGGATGATCTTTTCACGAAACATCTCGTGGATGACAGGGTTTTCCAATTTGATGGCCTCACGTCCTAATAGATCGTCGATCTTTAAGGTGCGTAGTTGTCGGGTAGCTACTTTTCCGCTCAACATTTTGGCGGAGGTAGGCATGATCTTCAATTTTACCGGTAGGGGTTCAATTAAAGAGGATATACGGGATAACCTGTCCTTATTATTATCGTCCAATGCAATGATGATGCTATCGATCTTCAACCCACGCACATATTCTGCATTGAGTTCCTTTTGGTCTAATATTTTATAGCCATTGATCATCTTACCGATACGGCTCGGGTTATCATCAGCAAAGGCCACTACTTTAACTTTTTTCCTTACATCGTTTCTTAGGAGATTCAAGGTGGTTGTTCCCATATTACCGGCGCCAAAAATCAGCACACGTTCAATCTGTCTTCCACCAAAGAAGAACATCTCGTAAATGTTTTTATAGAGAATGCGCGCGGCGACCAAACAAACGGTGGCGAAGAAAGCGTGGGTAAATAAAACGGCATAGGAAAGCCTAAAATATTGGCCTATTCCATCTTTATCGGTGTAATTAGGGCGAATAAACGCTGCAATCAACATCAAAGCGAACCAAGCTACTGCTACCGCTTTAAATATAGAACAAGCATCACGGAAACCGGTTTGACGGATGATACCTCTATAGGTTTTGAAATATAGGAAGGAGAAGTAATAAACTATGGTGACTATAATGGATTTTTTTACCATTAATTCGATGGAAAATTTGCCACTAAAACTCGTTATTACAAAATTGGACAGGTAATAACAAAATATTACCATCAATATATCAATCATCAAGATAACCCATCGAGGGCTATCCTTACGGAAATATTTATTATAACCTGTTAAATTCATTCTATTCTAATTCGAGCTTATTAATATTATAGCAAACGCGGAACCAAGTTTAGTTTCAGGAATGTTCATAACAAACATGCAAAGTTGATGCCATTAACCATTTTATATGTTTTATGCTTTTAATTAGTATGATATGGTTAATATCTCTAAACCGGTAAATGCCCTAACAAAAATACAATAAAAAATGCCTAAGCATATATAAATCTTAATTTACAGAAAAAATTAATATGAAATTAACAGCATGATTTTACCTATTCAATAAAAACCCTTTTCTGCAAACGGTTGCGGCATCAACATTTGCTAAGCATCGTAAAAAAACCAATTGGAACATTATTAACAATTCCTTCAACGAGATCGTTCATCCTTCAGATCAATTCCATCTTCCCTTGTAGAATTTAGCCAAGCCTCCTTTCCAGAACTTTATCTGATGAAGGAAAGTTAGGATAACTACAGCAACAGTTTTTCGATAGGAAACATGGAATACCTTATGATTTCCTTTTTGAAAAACGCGTTAATCAACTAATGCAATTAAATCATTTGACGGAAATCAGAAATAGATACAAGAATATTAAAAGAATAATGAGCGAAGAGACTATCAGTTCAATCCAATTTTAAAATTATGTATGATAGTATTCTACGACTCATCTAGAATCATCGACCTGCTCCAAGGCAAAATTCGCTAGATTAAATGAGAGAGATTAAGAGTTACATAATTATATATACTAAAATCCACACATTCTGGCAAATGTGTGGATTTAAAAAACTTAATTTAATCAAATAAGATGGTAATATATAAAACCAAATATGATTAGAAAAATCTATTTCCTTTTTTGCTTAAATAATTTTTTGAATTCCTTTTTTAATTTGGCTCTTAACGAAACGGAATCTGAATCAATATATCCATATCCATAACCATAACCATAGCCATATCCGTAACCTCTCGCAAAGTCAACGTCATTGATTATAACTGCCATGTTTTTCAACTTGCCATCTTCATAAAGTTCTTTTGGAACATTTAATAAGCGTTTATCTAAATAATTGGCACGAGCTACATAAATTGTTAAATCTGCGTTATCCGCAATCAATAAGGTATCAGTTACCAAACTAACTGGAGCAGTATCAACAATTACATAGTCATAATTTTTCCTTCCAAAATCAATAACATCATTAAAATGACCATTCATTAATAATTCAGCAGGATTAGGAGCAATATAACCAGAATAAATAATATCAAAATCGTAAGGTGAGGGCTTTTTAATAATAATATTATCCACAGGCATATCAGGATTAATTAAATATTGGGTTATACCAATATTTGTATGTTGCAAATGTGATAAACCTAAATAATCCAATACTTTTGGTGATCTAATATCTGCCCCAATTAATAACACTCTTTTTCCAGACATCGCAAGAATTCTTGAAATGTTCGTTGAAACAAACGATTTCCCTTCACCTGATGTTGTAGAGGTAACAAAAATAACAGCTGATTCTTTTTTCGCACCTAACATAAAACTTATGTTAGTTCTTAATATTCTAAAAGCTTCAGCTAGTGAAGACCTATCATTATCTTTTACTATAGGGTCATCTGAACTAGGTATTTCTCCCAAAATAGGAGCAGAAAATTTCTCTTCAATATCTTTTCTTGAATGAAGTTTATTGTCTAATAAGAATTTAAGATACAAAATTGAAAAAGGAAGCGCCAAACCTGCAATTAGTGATGCTAATAAAATTAACATTTTTTTAGGAGCCACAGGAATTGGAGAACCATAAGCTTCATCAATAACTTTTAAAATTGCCGGTTTGGCAGAAGCTTTGATTTCAGTTTCTTCTCTCTTCTGTAATAAAAACAAATATAGAGATTCTACAATTTGTTGTTGTCTTGAAATATCCTTAAATCCTCTTTCTTGATTTGGTAATTGATTTAATTTTCCTTCGAACTTATTTTTCTGTGATTGCAATGATGATACATTACTCTGCAAAATTTGTCTATAATTTCTTAATGATGTTTGCAGAGAAGAGCCCAATTCATTAATATTTTGATTAATATTTTTTACAATAGGATTGTCAGGAGTCGCTGATTTTAATAAATCATCCCTTTCAAGAACTAACTCATTATAACTCTTTATAGTGTTTTGAATTGAAATATCTTCTAGTCCAATATTGGATGGCAATAAATTACCAGCGCTCCTGTTAACAGAACCACCTAACATATCTGCTAATCGCAATTGAGTTTGATACTCAATTAATTTTCTTTCATTTTCTGAAGCGTTCTGCATATATAGTTGAACTTCAGAAGTCATGTCTATTAAGTTATTTTGATCTTTATAATCGGCAACCTTGCTGTCTGCAACAGATAAATCTTTGGCAATTAATTCTAATCGAGAATTAATAAAATCAGAAGTAGCTTTAGATAACAAATTTTTATCTTCAGAAACATCCTTGTTATATTGATCAATAAGTGAATTTAACAATAATTCTCCTTTTTTAATATTACCTGAATTCATCGAAAAGTTTACAACATAACTTTGCTTATCTGAATTAGGTGTAATATTAATTACTTTCAATAAATTATCAACCGCTTTATTTACGGAAACAAAACTAACCTTTAATCCTTCAGTCCAATTTGAATTTCCTTGAGGCAAAATCATCATCATCCCTAAAGGTGTATTAAACTTTTGTCCAAAAGAAACTAATTGAGAACCATTAATTTCATCATCGATAAGTAATTTATCCTTTTGTTTTTTAACAATGATATCATAAGAAAGGGAATCAGAACCCAATTTAACAAAGTCCAATAAAACTATTCTTGCTGGAGCTTGGGATTCTAACATTTCCGATGATTTAACATTTCCTTGTAAAGAGTAAGTAATGTTAAACCTGTTTTGATCAACCACTTTTCGAAAGATTCTACGTGATTTCATCACATCGATCTGGTCGGCAACAAAAGCAGTGGTAGATCCACTTAATCCACTTAAACTCGCAATTTCGGTTAAACCAGCTAATTCTCCTGATTCCTTATTTTCATCTTGCAGTAATATTTTTGCAGTAACATTATAGATTTTCTCTGCATATCTCAAATAAATAAAGGCAATAATCAAAAATGCAAATACAGAAAATAAGAACCATTTCCAATAATAAAAGTATTGCTCAAAAATCGCTTTGAAATCAAATTCTTGCTCCTCACCTCTCGATGGCTGCTGACTTGGTAATTCACTCATATTTAGCTATATTATCTTACTATTACTGCAATTATTGTAATTATTAAACCTGCTATGGAAACAAAAATAGAAGTGTTCTGAGTATATTTTGAAGATTGTATTCTTGCATCATTTGGCTCGACGTAAATTACATCATTTTGTTTCAAAAAATATACTGGGGAATTAAGTGATTCTCGTTTGGTTAAATCAACACGATATTCATTCTTTCTTCCATTTTCTTCCCTCACAACTAGAATATTTTGTCTTACACCATTAATTGTTAAATCACCAGCTAAACCAATAGCTTCAAGTAAAGAAATTCTATCGTTGTCTATAATAAAAGTTCCTGGTCGAGTTACTTCTCCCAAAACAGTTATTTGAAAATTTCTAATGCTTATATTAACCCCAGGATTTACGATATATTTCCCAACTAAATTTCTTAATATTTCGATTGCTTCAACCCTCGTTTTACCACTAAGTTTAACTTTTCCAATTTTTGGAAAATCAATTTCTCCGTTACGATCAATGGTATATGTAGGAATAAATGGATTATTGGTCTGAAGTGCTCCAACTTGATATGAGCTAGTTTGATTAAAAGGTTCTGTCGCCCTAACATCATCTGCTGTAATATTTATTGTTAATATATCACCAGTTTGCAATTTTGGAGAATAATTTTCATAAGCAGTTTCGAGCTGTAATGAATCTGCCTGAAAATAGATTAAATCTTTTTTACTAGCACATGATGAGAATAAGATTATACTTAACCAAATTAATGATAATCCTATTAAAAAGTTAGATCTTGACATATTTTGAATTTTGATCGATTTTTAGAAGCAAAAAGCACTCCAAAATTAATGTTAAATAATTGATTTTTTAAAGATTATTAATCTTTAAGTTTAATAGCATTTATTTAGAATTACCTTCAAAATAATTGATTGGCCAAAGATAATCATCTTTTGGAGCATTTTCTATTCCGAAATTAGCAAATACTAACAACTCTGATGTACCTTCTAGTGCTCTAATAGCTGTTCCATAACCTTCGGGAACACAAAGAATTTTTTGATCCGATTCTGATATATTGAAAGTAATAATTGGAAGGTTTGGAGATGGATTTAACCAATCATCAATCATAACGATTTTAATTTCAAATGCTCCAGAAATTACATAAAACCATCTTTTTTCAATTTTATGCGCTCTCCATCCCCTAACTATCTCATCATTGGCGTTTTTAATTAAATAGAATCTTTTAATTTCTGCCATATCAAATTCATTGACAAATCTAATTTGGCCTCTATCATCTTTTGCAATTCCACCATGAATTTGTTGGATTTCACTATTTCTATTTTCCATCTTTAAATTTTAATATATTTTTTGATTATATATCCTTTTATCAACAAATAAACGACTGAAATTATACAAAGAATGCTTAAAGCAAATAAAATTTGAATTTTTGGACTCATTTCTACTATTTGAAACACTAAAATGCCAACAATTAATTGGGTGACTCCATAACATGTTGAAATCACCAATTTATTAATTTTTGCTTCATTAGCTAAATATTGGTACAAATGCGATCTATGTGCTTTAAAAATGTTTTCACCATGAATTAACCTCCTTATAATAGTCCAAACTGCATCGATTCCATAAACAGATAATAATAATATGTAAATGAAATTCCCTGTCTTCATGATTAGCAAACCAATTAAGAACAATAAAATATATGCAATTGATACAGAACCAACATCTCCAGCAAAACTTTTAGCTTTAATACGAAAATTAAAAATTCCAAATATTAATACTCCTAAACTAACATATATAATTAATTCTTGACTAACAAAATTCAATGATAAATTAACCATATACAATAAGATTAAAATTGATAGACTATAAGAAACTGTAATACCATTAATTCCATCCATGAAATTATAGGCATTAATAACCCCTACAATAATGATAAATGTAATTAAAAGGTAATACCAAGGAAAATTAAATAAGTCCAATTCATAGGAAAGTAACAATACAGAAGAAAAATGGATGAGGAGTCTGATTTTATTTGAAAGTGTGAAAATATCATCAAGAAATGATATTATAGCCATTAGTGTTAATCCTAAGAAAAACCATGGATAGCTAAGGCCATGATATATAAAATAAATTAAAACGCTGAAATAAAAAATTATTCCACCTCCTCTCAACGTTATATTCTTGTGTGACGATCGCTCATTTGGTTTATCAATAATATTAAATTTATCTGCAACCCTAAAATATATTAATTCGAGTGCCATCAATATAACAAATACAATTACAAATTCCATTATGACTAGATTATATGTTTAAAAAAATTATTCACTGCTAAAAGTATTGGAGAAACTTATAATTGTTTCCCTTATGCCTTCTGCAGCAGTTTGAGGTAATTTGGAGATTTTTAATTGTTCTTTAATTTTTTGATTTGAAACTACTAAACTACCCGTAAGCTTTTTTAACCGTTTTTTATTTATTGGGATTGGTAGAATTTCTCCAATGTTTGCCAAAATATTTATAAGGAATTTTGGAATTAAAATATTTGAATTTCTTTTACCAAGAACCTTGTTTATTATTCCAATTAATTCTTTTGTGGATAGTGGTTCGTCATCTGATATATGGTAAACTTTATCTTTTAATTCTGTCGAATGAATAATTATTTGATAAATAAAATAGTTAAAATTTAAAATTGATATAAAAGATCTTTTATTATCGAAAGCATTAAGAGGATATGGTATGCCTTTCGATAAAAAATTAAATAGTTGCCCTAAATTCCCTTTATCACCTCTACCGTGAACCATTGGCGGTCTTAAAATGATCAACTTCTTACCTTCTGGAATATCCTGTGCTAACAGCCATTTTTCAGATTCAAATTTAGATTTACCATAAAAAGAAATAGGATTACATATTGATGTTTCAGTTAGTTCAATTTCTGAATGAAATTCTTCAACAGAAGCTATCGAACTAATATGAATAAAAAGTTGAACGTTAGATCTTAAAAATTCATAAAAAAGTTGTTTTGTATAGTCATAATTAACTGTAAAATAATCCTCTTCAGTAGCAATGCCTTTATGATCATGAGCCTTTCCAACTAAATTAATAATCACATTATAATCATCATTAATTTTACTTTTCCAATTAATATCTCTTAAAGAAAGACTTCCTACCTTAAAATTTTTAGACTTTAAAAAATCAACTAAATTTTTCCCAATAAATCCGGAAGCTCCTGCAATTAAAATATTATGGTTAATTATCATTTCAGAAAAATTTATCTAATTAATTTTTAAAGACGACTTTATCCCAGACATCATTTGAATAATCACTAAATATCTCCTCAATCCAACCTTGAATAGACATAGCATGATAAATTTTCGAAGGAATTTCTTGGATAGGAGACTCAAAAAAATCTTTTGAATATTCAATATTATTTCTATCAATAATCCAGATATTATTTGGATGATAAAATGGATATTTTTTAATATTTGGATTTGTAGTTATTAACTTTCTTTTAGACCCCAACACTTCCATTGTTCTCATCGTTAATCCATTTTGACCGGGATGATTGATATCAAGGATAGATTTCGATTTTTTATAAAGTTCTACAATTTCATTATGTGACAGGCTTTTAAATGAAATTTTTGAACTATCAAAGCCTTTAAAATCACTTTTTGTTAACTTATTGAAAAAGAACAATAATTTGCTTGGTGAAAAATAAAATGCGAACATTTTTAAACCATTATTTTGACACCATTGTTTTGTGGTTTCACTAATTTTATATCGATCAGAATGGGCAGTACCTACAAATGAAACATCAAAATCATAGATACTATCTAAGGAATTTGAAACCATAGAATATTCACTAGCAAAAAATAATGGCCGAAATCTTAGTTTATAGTGTTTAGCATCCTCGCTATCAAAAGTAAATTTTTGATCAAAGTAATTTAATATTTTTAAGCCATTCGGATTATTTTTAAATGAATCATAGGTATAATATATCAATTTAATATTGGGATTCTCATTCTTTAGAAAATTTATAAAAAATATAGGAACGGCCTCTCCCTTTATTAAAAGGAAATAGTCAAATTTATGAGCTTTCAGCTTTTCTATTAAACTATTATAATAATTATTTATTTTTCGCTGCAAAATTTCCCTCTTGAATCGAATGATAGCTTTACTAAGAAATGAATTGGATGGCCTTTCATCCAATAAAATCACATTAGCGCCTTGATTTTCGAGTTCATTTTTTATTAGCACTTCATAATTGAAAAATTTAACAGAAATCAACAAAATATTTTTGTCTTTAAAACCCTTATCTTCCATTTGATTATTTATATAAGCCCTTAGCTTTCATTTCATCTATAGATTTTTGATACTGGTCTTCTTGAATAGCCTGTGTTTCTACCCAATCTGTAAATTTCTTTAATCCATCTTGAAAAGAAACTTTAGGCGTAAACCCTAATAAAGATTTAATCTTGTTTAAATCTGCAAAATTATGCCTAATATCGCCCAATCTATAATTTCCAGACACCTTAATTGGAACGTCAATTCCATAATTTTTAATCAAACTATTAGCAACAGTTAAAACATTCGTCGCTTCTCCAGTCCCCACGTTAAATATTTGATTATTAGCCTCTTCCATTTCAACTCCCAATATTGTGGCAGCAACAACGTCATCAATAAAAACAAAATCCCGTGACTCTTTACCATCTTCGAATATATTAATGCCATTTCCATTCATAATTTGTGTAGAAAAAATAGAAAGTATTCCAGTATAAGGATTTTTTAAAGATTGTCCAGGTCCATAAACATTTTGATATCTAAATGCTACGGCATCAATTCCTAACGTTGGACATACCGTCATTATCATCTGTTCTTGATTTTGTTTAGTAATTCCATATACAGATGATGGGTGAATTTTTGATTCCTCATCCGTTCCTACTAATTCTAAATTGGAAGCTCCAGAATAAGTGACTTCAAAATTTCCTAAATCCATGTTCTCTGCTAACCTATGTTTTGGATAAACTGCTCCAAATTCTTTACTTATATATTTTCCTTCACCATAGATTGAACGTGATGATGCTACTATTACTTTCTTAACTTTATGACTAGAATTAACTAATAGATCCAATAAAAGCGCAGTTCCATTTATATTTACATCAACATATTTTTGAACTTCATACATTGACTGACCAGTTCCAGTTTCAGCTGCTAAATGTATTATAACATCCTGATCAACTAAAGCGATCTTCCAATCTTCGATATTAGTAACTGATCCTTCAATAAACGTTACTTTATCTTTAATACTTAGATACAAAGGGGAATTGTTTTTCCCATCTTCACCATGAATTTGTGGAGAAAGATTATCTAAAACAGTTACTTTATGTCCCTTCACGATTAATTTCAATGCTAGATTTGACCCTATAAAACCAGCACCACCAGTTATTAAAATATTTTTCATTTTTTATTGTTTTTCCCAAATTTTAGTTTCAAAATTATATTTTTTTACAATTCTCGCAGGAGATCCAACTATTACACAATAGTCAGGAAAAATACCCTTTACAACAGAATTGGCTCCAACAATGCATTGTTTCCCAAGTTGCGTTCCTGCTTGAATTGCTGCACCAATACCAATAAAACAATTTTCTCCTATCTCCGTTTTTTTAATTATCATCTCTTGATCTAATATATGCTTTCCAATCTCTGTGTAATTATGATCAATATCTGTAATAAAAACATTTGCTAATATTGTGCTGGATTTACCAATTATTAAATTATTACCAGCAGTAATATGAACATTTTGACCTATAGCTACATTATCTTGGATTTCTAATGAAGCTTGTTTACCATGAACTTCCAATCTAACATGAGGGAAAATACGAACTCTTTTACCAATTGAAATACGCCTTGTTCCATACAGAAAAGTTGGTTTCCCAATATAAGATGGTAATCCAATTCTTTTAAAATATAGCTTATAAATAATTGCTCTAATAACCCAAAGAATCTTAACAAACATTATCTCTTTTTTAATGTAAATAATAATAATTGCATTCGATCAATTATACGCTTTGAAATCTTCTGTTTAGATTTAAAACCAGTCGTAGACATAGTATCATCATGCCTCCTATAATACATTAGAGGTTCTTTTATAAATAAAACTTTGTAATATAGGTCAGCATTAATTCCAATCCACCAATCATGATATAATCTCAAGTTTTTTGGAAAGGGCAAAATATCTTTCAATAAAACTTTGTTGAATGCTAAACAACTTCCTAAATACGAACTCCTATAAATATTCTTCAGAAACCCCTTCTTAGATCCATTAAGGTCAAAATAGGACTTATTAAGAATTTCATGGTTATTATTTATTAAAGTACAATCTGTAACAACTACGTCAAATTCCTGAAGTTTCTCCATACAAACTTCGACTTTTTTATCCATCCAAATATCATCTTGGTCTGACAAAAATATAACATCTCCTGTAGCTCTTTTAATGGCATTCTCAAAATTATAGGTTAAACCCTTTTTATCAGAATTAACAAAAAGTTTTATCCTAATATCATGGTATTCTTCAATAATTTTTCTGGTGCTGTCATTGGATTGATCGTCAGAAATAATTACTTCATCGCTTTCTTTTATTTGATGAAGAATAGAATCAAGTTGCTCTTTTATATATTTTTCCCCATTGTATGTTGCCATACAAACTGATATTTTTTTATCCATTATTATAAACTAAATATTGCAACTGAATAAGGTTGTAATTCAATAGATATTTTTTGCTGTTCTATCTTGTTAATTTTATAATGACTTAACATGTTCAATTCCTTAGCATTAGAAATGTTTGTTAGTTTTGGCAAATTATATTTTCCAATTTTCTGAAGATTTTGAACATTCAATGAGACGGGAGATTCAATAATTATTCTGTTTAATTGAGATTTATGGTTAACAACAAAAAAATAATATTTATTCGCGCCATTCACTTTTTTAATGGAATAAGAATATCCAAGATTTTGAAAGGAATAACTATACATATTATCTTCTAATAAAATTTTATCATAGTTCTCTTGAAGAACTTTAAGTTCATAGACTTGACATAATGTAGAATACCAGATATTATTGTCGTGACCTTTTAAAAATTTATATTCTCCCTTATTCTCATATTCTTTTGTTTGACCATGACCAAAAAAAGAAACTCCATCTGCACCGTTAATAATGGCATCGAAAGTAAGATTTCGGATAATTTGATGGTTTATAATTTTACCTTTATAAGGTTCATTGAATGGACTAAACCAAAGAGTTTGAATTACTGGCCAAATAGGTTTTGAAGGATATCGCTCTTTTAATAATTTTGTAAACTCTCCGACACTTGTATTACCGAAGTTGTTAACATTTCTACTTATTATTCCATTATTATTATAAGGATAAAAATCAAATGCAAGAATATCCGCAAATTGATTTGCTTCTGTGTATGAAAGATTTGTACCTCTTCCTTGTTTACACCATTTACAATTTAATTTACTATCGAATGGATTATTTTTTGGATCATGGCGTTTGCGATAAAAGTATGGAGCAACATCATGATTTAGATAAGATATGGCATGACTTTTTAATGACCCTCTCATTCCACGAAGTGATTTGACATCGGCAGTTCCTCCTCCAATTGGTTCATCAGGGAGCGAAATAAAGGTGCTTTTATTATTGCCTTCTTTACCATTTATCAATGCCAAAACATTATGCTTATTTGATAATTGGATAAATTTATTTTCGTTTTTTATATCCCAACTATATACAATATTTGCACCCCATTCTTCAATTTGGTTCCAAAAATCCTCACTTTTAGTTTCATTCCAATTATTAAAACTATATAACATTATAGGAAATATTGTTTTTTGCTTATTTGAATTTGGGTCTTTATAAATAAGATTCTTATTATTATCAAACTTTATTATTGGTTGATTTGACCAACTCTTTTTTTGAGGTTGTAAATTGCAATTAATAAATAATGCCATTAAAAAAAAATACTTCATCATAATAATTTTATTTTTCAAACATATTTCTATGTTGAATTAATCTCTCTACACCAGTAGATTTCTTTTCAAAGATTTTATAATAAATATAATTTTGGTATGGTTGATATGCAATGGTTCCTGGTCCATTAAGAAAGAATGCATATGAATTCACAAAGGCAATAAAAAATACAAATAGATATAATAAATGCCTCTTAAAATGAACTTTTTGTAATTCAAAAAATGCGCCAATTAATACAATTTCCGCAATTGCAAAATAAAACCTAAACCTTTCAGAAATTTCAGTTAATTCAGCTAGAAGAAAAAAGCATATAAATTCTATCATTAGAAAATTAAAAAAGACATAATATTTCTTCTCTTTAATTCTAAAATTCAGATATACAAAATATATGATAATAATTCTTAAACAATTATATATTGAAAACAAGCTCCAAGTTCTTGATTGAGATAGTGTATCATTAGTTGTGTAAGCGCCAATTTTGCCTGAAATCAACGAATAAGATTTTAACATTACATTTAATTGGTCTAAAATACTTTTCAACCATTTAAATTGGAATGTGAAAAACAACAAACTTATTATTATTATGAAAGGTGCTAGTTTTTTCCAATCTCTTTGTACTATGAAATATAATAAAATAAATATGAAAGCTGTCCAATGTATTGATCCAGCTAAAATCACAAACCAACAAAACTTTTTAAAGTCCTTTGTAATTATATATCTATAACTAAAAAAGAGTATTTGTAATGCAAGTCCTTGTCTCAACCCACTCATATCAAATACAAAGAAAAAATAGGAATAGTAAATTAAAAATCCTGTTAAAACGTATTTCGTATAAAATTTAAGATTTTTATGTAATAAGGTAGTTGAAATAACAGAAACAATTAAAAATACAGTTTGTATTGAGCCTCCGAACATTTTAATAACAGAGTTCAACAAACTATATCCTAAATCCAATGTCATAAAAACATTGGAAAAGTTATTACTTCTAAATGAGTCATCAAATGAAGGAATAGTCTCAAAATAATCCTGATAAGCTGCCCAATCTACACCAGTTTCATATCTAAATCCTGCAATAAATATGATCATAAAGATACTTAAGCCTCTATAAATCTTTAAAAGTTTAGGGTTGGCTCCTAAGATCTCTGACAATGCAAAGAAGGAAAATATTAAAAATATATAAAGATAAAAATAGGTCATATCTATTTCGATGTCCAGTGGGTACTAGTTTTTGCATTATTTATATAATACAATTCTTCCTCTGATAAATTTTCTGAATCATTATACCAAGGCATATGATAAGCTTCAATCGGTGCTTTTGATCTATACATTTTTAATCTGCTTGCCCCACCGCGAACAAAGGGTCTATATAAAGCAAATGTTGTATCAACATTTGAGAGATAAAATTTGTCATCCACGTGATTTTGGAAATATTGCGATTCCCATTCTATAACATCTCTTTTGTTTTTAAAATGATCTGGTAAATTGTCAATTTTCAATCCTAAACCTATTTTCATCAATTTAGAATCAGACTTCATTCTATCAAGAAAAATCTGGAGGAAATTATTCGGACATTCCTCAGTAGGCACAACATCAGAGTCGGAATAAACAAAAAAATTATTTTCAAATTGTTTATATAAATCAGTTTTCCATAAAGACAAAAAACCAACATTTTCCTTTAATCTAAAAACCTTAAATGGTATTTTTTCGTAATATTCTAAGAGTGGTGGATAAGAAGAGTTATTATCAATAATATAAATATTATGATAGCCTTTTTCATTTAAAGAATCAATCATATTCTTTAGAAAAGTAAATCTATTTCTATTATTAATAATAATTGGAATTTGAAATGCATTATCATAGCTGCTTTTCAATAAATTATACTTAATCTGAATAGACTTTTCCCAAATAAAATAATATATTGGAATCAACATTTTTTTAATAAAATTATCCGACTTCATAAGGTTTCTTTATTTTGGAAATTTCTTCATAAACTACTTTTTTAGACTTATTGAGATCAATAATATCTTCTTTATTGGTAAAAAAATTATGTGATAAAACAGCTTTCCTTTTTACTTTCTTTTCATAAAAGATTTCTAAGAAATTAGAACCCATTTTAAAAATATGAGAAATAATATTTGTTTTAAGATTTTTATATAACGCTAAGGTTTCTTTAATAGAAAGACTCAAAATGTATTTTCGATTTATAAATATTCCAAAATTATATAATCTATATTTATCAAACTTTGTTTCCCAATTTGGATATTTCATATCCTTAAGTGCTTTGATTGCAGTTTCTGCCCAAATTGTTTCTACACTATAATACCGTGGAATAGATTCTTCCCAATTATAATTTCCGCGATGATTAAAATGTGGTGCATCAGATAGTTTTCCTGAATGTCCTCCTACAGTAGCATTTACTGTAGCACTTGCCGGGCATGCCCCAGCAATTGAAAATGGAAAATCAATAATTTTATGTCTTTTTATAACTGTTGCCAATGCTACTGTAGAATAGATATCAGGTGTTAGCCCACCGAAATATCTTCCTCCCATCTTTTTTACCTCATCCATACATTCCCGTTTAACAATACCATGATACGTTCGAGGTAAATTAAAAATCTGATAATTCAAAAAACCATTTTCAATTAAAGCATTAAGATTTTTATCTACATCTATATCCTCAAAATCTCCAGTATAATTAGGAATCGTTAATTTCCCAGTTTTATAGACATTTATTTTTTCGTTTGGCCAAATATAATCAACAACAAACTTGCTGGAGACAGATTCAATTTCATTTTTATCCATCCATTCTACAATTGGAAGAATATCCTTTGTGGTTGAATCATCGTCCCCTAAAATTATAAAGTAACGACCACTTGATAAATTGATTGCTTCTTCAAAATTATCAATAAAAGAAAGAGGTTTATGATTATAATTATATATTATATTGGAATTTTTTAAATCGTTAATTAAACCTTTAAGATCATTTTCCGCTGAGTTATCTTGAATGACAATTTCACATCTATTATCTATATCAGGTAATATGGACTTAATACTTTCAATGCAATAAATTTGTCTATTCCTAGTAGGAATAATAATAGAAAGTAATTTATTCATGTGGAAAATTATAAAAATGTTTAAATGACATTAGTGAAGCATTTTCAAATTTATTATAAAACAACATTGAAAAACCTAAACATAAAAATGAACTCGAAATAAAGAATGGAATAAAATTTATTTGAAACTGTGAATAAATATAATATATAATAACACTTATAAACAGTGAGATAATTATTGGAGAAAGAAAGGTTTGCAAATAGAAACGAACTGTAGCAAAATTTAAAAATTTTTTACTGACAACAAAGAACAAATATAAAAAAGCTAAAAAGTTTATGGTTAACCAAGGAATTGGGATTCCATATAATCCATAATTCTTGGAGCAAAAGTATAATAATGGAATTCCCACTATTAATTGTATTATACCTTGGTAAATGGTAAATTTTGTTTTTCCTTTTGATAATAGAAAATAGTACAATGGAAATTGCAAGGCTAAAAAAAATGACCCTAGAATTAAAAGTTTGACATCAAAAACTATTTCATTGAATATATACGTCGGAATTGCATTTTTAGTCCAAAAAATCAAAATTTCCCTTGCATAGAAAAAAATACCAAAAGTTAAAACTATAACAATTAAATTTATTAAATAAAAAATTTTATTAAATACCAATAAATTCTTTTGTATGCTATTCGGAGAATCACTTGTTGAAAATTTTGAAAATAAGGGAAATGCAAAGGCAATTAAAGGAGCAGCGAATATTACAGGCATTTGGGATAAACTTGATGCTATATTATAAAATCCAAAAATTTCCAAATTAAACATCGAACTAGTTACAAGCTTGTCTGCTTGAATATTTATTGCAGAAATAACTGCAATAAAGATCATGCCTCCGATATAATTGATTATATGATCAGGTAATTTTTTGAATTCTAGTTCTAGTGGTATGCCAGTATTATATTTGTTTAGTTGGGCTATAATATTAATTCTCAAAATGATTATGTAAAGTACATTACAGATAATCTGCCAAAAGAAATATATTTCGATAGATTTTGAAAAAACTATAAATAACACAAAAACTACAGCAGATCTTCCAAAACTCCATGCAAATTGTAGTAAATTAGATTTAACTTGACTATTCAGGGCGAATAATGCTCCATAATATAATGAACTAATTAGTTGAGTAGTAATTCCTATACCGATAAGTCTAATTAAAAATAATAGATCTTCTCTATTAATATTATTTGAAGTTATCCAATGGTCAGCTATATATCCAGCACAGAGAAAAATGACAAGACAGATCAAAATACAAATTATAATGTAAGTTTTCTCCAAATTTTTGAAAACACTGAATTTATAATTTGAACTTGAATCTTGAGAAAACTCTTTAATAATCGCAGATGACATTCCTGAATCTGCAAAACTTATTATTCCTAATAAAAGAGCATAAAAGCCTATTAACCCATAATTTTCACTTCCCAAAAAATTAATATATAGGGGAATAAATACAAATACAGATACCATGCTCCATAATCTACTTCCATAGTTAGAAATTAGCTTTGCAAGATTCGAATGTTCCATTAATAATAATTTTCTTTATAGAAGCCTTGATGATCAAGCATAAATTGCTTTTGGTCTAGTAACATTTGATCATAGCTTGGAACAATATATGATAACTTTACATTAGTATTTTTAAAAGATTTATTAGCTTGGTAATCTTTATCAACTAAAATGGTAACCCCCTTTTCATAAATTGAATTAAATTTTGATAGAAGATCAAATTTAGATATAGGCTGGCTATTCGTTAAATGCACTAAACCGGTAAATGGATTTTCAATAACCCAATCAATAAATTTTGCTAATTCCAAAGTAGTAACTCCAGACCAAAAATTACTTTTAAATCCATTAATTGAACCAGTTTGCTTCATAAACCAATGAAATAAACCTTCTCCATTTTCTTTAATTTCAGGTCCAATAATTGAAGTTCTGATGGTAAGATTGAAATCATCAATTATTTCTCCTAATCCTTTTGAAGATCCATATACATCCGTAGCATCCTTCACTGATTCTTCTGTATAATTTCCAGTTTTACCAGAGAAAACACAATCTGTTGAAATATGGATTAATTTTGCTTGATGTTGATTAGCAACCTTCTTTAATAAATGTGGAAAATAGGCATTACCGTATATAGTTTGATCTGGATCAGTTTTAGATGTCCTAATCAACATGCCAATACAATTTACAATATAATCAGGCTTTTCTGAAGAAATGATTTTTTCAACCTCTTCTGGTTTGAAAATATTCATTTTCAAATTCACGCCAGTTAAATCATTACTATTCGTAGTTCCAACGACATTATATTTACCCAATTCTGACAGATGAGTATAAACCACATGACCTGCCATGCCCGCTGATCCTAAAACTAAGATTTTTTTCATTTTACTTGGTATAATTTGCTAATTCTTCCCGCACATACTCTAGGGTCAATAACAATTCTTTCATGCCTTCTACGTCTAAACGATTCGTGTTATCTGAATTATATTCTCCTTGAAGCTTAACATTAGCTTCTGTTTGAACGTATTTAGTGTAATTAAGATCCCTAAAGTCTGCAGGTATCCGATAGAATGTCTCTAAATCTTCTGCTTTTGCCATTTCTTCAGTAGAACATAATGTCTCATACATTTTTTCTCCATGCCTTGCCCCTATAACTTTAATTTCATTATTGGCTTGGAACAGTTCTTTTAAAGCTTGTGCTAAAACTTCAACAGTTGCTGCTGGCGATTTCTGAACAAAAATATCACCCGGCTGCCCATTTAAAAACGCAAACATCACTAATGCAACAGAATCGTCTAAAGACATCATAAAACGGGTCATATTTGGATCGGTTACCGTTAATGGCCTACCTTCCTTAATCTGCTTTATAAACAATGGAATAATAGAGCCACGAGAGGCCATAACATTCCCATAACGTGTTGCAGTATAGATAGCCTCTACTGATTTAACTCTTGGATCTCTTGCCTTCGCAACCGCTAATTTTTCCATCATCGCTTTGGAAATACCCATTGCATTGATGGGATAAACCGCCTTATCGGTACTCAAAACAACTACTCTAGAAACATTATTTGCTGCGGCAGCTTCCAACACATTTTCAGCCCCTTGAACATTGGTTTGAACGGCTTGCATAGGATAAAATTCGCATGAAGGAACCTGTTTCAACGCAGCTGCATGGAAAACAAAATCAACTCCTGCCATAGCATGATTGATATCATTATAGTTTCGAATATCTCCAATCACAAAATTTAATTTGTCATTCTTATATTCTATTCGCATATCTTCCTGCTTTTTCTCATCACGGGAAAAAATCCGAATTTCTTTCAAATCAGAATTCAGAAATCCCTTTAACATGGCATTCCCAAATGAACCTGTTCCTCCGGTAATTAATAATACTTTATCTTTAAACATTGTCTTACTTACAAACTTTAATTAAATATTCACCATATCCGCTTTTCCGTAATGGCTCTGCTATAGCTTTTAATTGATCCGCATTAATATAGCCCATCCGATATGCAATTTCTTCAATTGCTCCAATCTTCATACCTTGCCTTTCTTCAATAACCTGCACAAATTGTCCAGCCTGCATTAAGGATTGAATGGTCCCTGTATCCAACCAAGCGGTTCCTCGGTCAAATACCCCAACCTTTAATTTTCCTCTTTTTAAATATTCCTTATTTACATCGGTAATCTCCAATTCCCCACGATGAGAAGGCTTGATATTCTTAGCAATCTCTACCACATCATTATCATAGAAATATAATCCTGGAACTGCATAGTTGGATTTTGGCTCAAATGGTTTTTCTTCTATAGAAACTACATTTTTATCTTTATCAAATTCCACTACCCCATAACGTTCAGGATCGTGAACTGGATAAGCAAAAACATAACCACCATCCGGGTCTGCACAGGATTGCAATAATTTAGACATGCCCGAGCCATAAAAAATATTATCACCCAAAATTAAGGCTACCTTATCGTCTCCGATAAATTCTTCACCCAGAATGAAAGCCTGTGCCAATCCATCCGGACTTGGTTGTTCCTTATATTCAAAACGACAGCCTATTCGGCTACCATCGCCCAATAATTTCTCAAAATGAGGTAAATCTTGAGGAGTAGATATAATCAATATTTCTTTTATCCCTGCTAATAATAATGTTGACAAGGGATAATAGATCATTGGCTTATCATAAACAGGCATTAATTGTTTACTAACTGCAAGCGTCAAGGGATGCAATCTGGTTCCTGATCCGCCTGCCAATATAATTCCTTTCATATGTTTGTATTTAGAGTATTATTTTTATAATTTTTCCAACATGCTTTCCAAGCTATTTTTCCAAGATGGAATAACTAATCCGTAAACGTCCTTGATTTTTCCCTTATCCAATAAGGAAAAAGATGGTCGCTTGGCTGGAGTAGGATAGGCAGAAGTAGGAATAGGATTAATATAACAGGACAAGCCCTTTAACTCCTTAATAGCTGAAGCAAAATCAAACCAACTGATTTCCCCTTCATTGCTAAAGTGATATATTCCCGGACCCCATTTACCTGAATTAATGATATCAACTATCGCTTTTGCTAGATCATGGGCGTAAGTAGGAGATCCAATCTGATTATTAATAACTGAAATCTCTTCCCTTTCACTCATCAAGCGGATCATTGTTTTTACAAAATTATTTCCATAGGTAGAATAAACCCAGGAAGTACGGATAATAATTCCGTTCGGATCATTTTCTAAAATTGCATTCTCACCTTTTAATTTAGTTAATCCATAAACATTGATCGGATCAACTTGGGCATCTTCTCTTAAAGCTGTTGAAGAATTTCCGTCGAATACATAATCTGTTGAAATTGCAATTAACTTGATACCATTTGCAGCACAATATTTTGCTATCTCTGCAGTTGATTGATGATTTATTTTATCAGCAAGATCTTGTTCAGATTCCGCTTTATCCACCGCTGTATAGGCAGCTCCATGGATAAAGTAATCAGCTTCATAGGAAGATAATATATCCGCAATTCTTTCTGGTTGATCTAAAGGAAGTGAATCCCGATCAAGAAAATAACATTCCTTATCGGAATGATTTTTTAAAATTTCTTTAAGCTCAGAACCTAATTGTCCGTTGCTCCCAGTGATGATAATCTTCATGAGCCAAATACTTCTTTAAAACTAGGTGCGTTTTTATCTTTTTCTGAAAGTTGAACTTCTTCCAATGATATTTGCCAATCTACAGCTAGATCAGCATCCAAGGGATGAACCCCACACTCCGATTCTTTATTATAAAAATTATCACATTTATAAAAAAAGGTAGCCGTTTCGCTCAACACTACAAATCCATGCAAAAATCCACGTGGAACAAACAACTGTAGCTTATTTTCAGCACTCAACTTAACTGCCACATATTCACCATACGTTGCTGAACCTGGTCTTACATCTACCGCCACATCTAAAACTTCCCCTTGCATCACACGAACCAATTTGGCTTGTGCATGTTCTCCCGCTTGGGCATGAAGTCCCCTCAATACACCTCTTGTGGAGTACGATTGATTATCCTGTACAAACCTAGTCTCCGTGCCAGTTAAACGATTGAAGGTTTTTTCATTAAAACTCTCAAAGAAATACCCTCTAGGATCTCCAAATACGGCTGGTTCCAAAATATAACAGCCCTTTAACTTCGTTTCTGTTGCTTTCATATTCGAATTAGTTGGATTTGCTATATTGATCTTCGTAATATTTCTGATAATCTCCGGAGGTAACATGATCCAACCACTCTTGGTTACTTAAAAACCAGTCGATGGTGGCTGAAAGTCCTTCTTCAAAAGTTACCGATGGTTGATATCCCAACTCTTGATTGATTTTAGTGGCATCTATCGCATAGCGAAGGTCATGCCCTGGTCTATCTTTCACAAAAGTGATCAATTGAGCAGAAGTTCCAGGTTCACGATTAAGCTTCTCATCCATCTGTTTACAAAGTTCCTTCACAAGATCAATATTTTGCCACTCATTAAAGCCTCCAACATTGTAGCTATCACCTACTTTACCATTATGGAATACCAAGTCTATGGCTCTTGCATGGTCTTTCACGAATAACCAGTCCCTTGTAAATTTGCCATCACCGTAGATCGGCAGAGGCTTACTATTTAAAATATTATGGATACAAAGTGGAATCAATTTTTCTGGAAAATGGTTGGGACCATAATTATTTGAACAATTTGTCAATACAATAGGTAAACCATACGTATCATGGTAGGCACGGACAAAATGGTCAGACGACGCTTTTGATGCAGAATATGGCGAGTGTGGATCGTAGGCGGTTTCCTCTGTGAATAAACCAGTTTCTCCCAATGTACCATACACTTCATCAGTAGAAACATGGTGAAATAACTTACCTTCAAAATCATCTTTCCATAAATCTTTGGCTGCATTTAGCAAATTCACTGTCCCGATCACATTAGTCATCACAAATGCTGTAGGATTAGTAATGGAACGATCAACATGCGATTCTGCTGCCAAATGAATTACACCATCAGGTCTATAGGTATGGAAAACTTCGTTTATTACATCTTGGTCAGTAATATCCGCCTTTACAAATTCATAGTTTGAAGCATTTTCAATATCCTTTAGGTTCTCTAAATTTCCCGCATAGGTAAGCGCATCTAGATTAACAATTTGATAATTGGGATATTTCTGTACAAACTCACGAACTACATGCGATCCGATAAATCCGGCTCCTCCAGTAATAATAATTGTTCTTTCCATCTTTCTTTATAATATATTTTCAATAAAATTTTATAACCTAGCATCTACAAGCTTACGATCCAAAACACCTTTGGCATCAAAAACCACCGATGGATCCTTCTTAATACTTTGTGTATCCAATTCAATAAATTCTTGATGTGCTACTGCTAATATGATAGCATCATATTTTTTATTTTCTTCTTTTGTTACCTCTTCAATCGATCCTGAAAAATCTCTTTCAAAATTATTTCCAGCATACGATTCCTGTAAATGGTTCTTCTCTTGATTCAGGTTCTTGACCAGGTCAATATCATAATGCCTTCTTACCTCATCTGTTTTTGCCCAGGGATCATACACATCTACCTTTACCCCATAATCCTGTAATTCCCTATAGATATCGACTACCTTGGAATTCCTGATATCCGGACAGTTCTCTTTAAATGTAATTCCCAGAATCAATGCACTAGCCCCTTTTACCATAATATCTTTTGCGGTCATTAACTTTACGACTTTAGAAGCCACAAAAGCCGCCATCTGCTCATTAACCCTTCTTCCCGAAAGGATCACGTTGGGTTGATATCCTACCTGACTTGCCTTATGTGCGAGGTAAAACGGGTCAACCGAAATACAATGTCCTCCAACCAAACCTGGTTTAAAAGAAAGAAAATTATATTTGGTGGCAGCAGCTGCTAAAACGTCTTGGGTATCTATGCCAATCCGATCAAAAATCAAAGCCAATTCATTCACAAAAGAAATATTCACATCCCGTTGCGCATTTTCAATGGCCTTTGCTGCCTCTGCCACTTGAATCGAGGCTGCCTTAAATGTACCTGCTTTAATGATAGAAGCATAAAGTTTATCCACTCTTTCAGCGGTCTCTTCATCAGAACCAGAGGTAACCTTTTTAATATTCACTAAGGTGTTAACCTTGTCCCCCGGATTGATCCGCTCAGGAGAATAACCAACAAAGAAATCCTGATTGAATTTCAATTTTGATATCCTCTCCAACACAGGAATACAATCTTCTTCCGTACAACCCGGATAAACCGTAGACTCATAGATAACCAAATCCCCTTTTTTTAATCGTTCAGCGATCATTTTACTAGCCGATAATAATGGCTTTAAATTCGGAACATTAAATGAATTAATAGGTGTAGGCACTGTAACGATATATATATTGGCATCCGTAATATCCGAAAGTTCGGAACTGAACAAAATACCATTTCCTTCTTCATTAAAACCAAAAAGTGCTGATTCTTCAAGCAGATCAACCTCTAAGGTTTCATCTATACCAGACTTCAATTGATCTACACGGCTTTCGTTGATATCAAAACCAACTACAGGATATTTTCTAGCGAATTCCAAGGCTAGTGGTAATCCCACATAACCCAATCCGAGTATCGCTATTTTATCCCTGTTGTTATTCATTGATAGATCCAATTGTTAGTGTAGGTGTGGTTATTTCCCGTTTTTCAAATTTTCCTTCTCCGCTACAATCTTCCTTAATCCCGAAGAAGAAAAGCGATGGTCTCTGCTATTAAAGTAAAGCTCAATCCCCTTTTCCTCACAATACTTACGCCCTGTAAAATCCCTATCCTTATATTCATCCCCCACAATCCTAACATCCAATTTAAAAGATTTCAAAATATCTTCCAGATCCTGCTCCGTAGAATAAGGTACAATCTCATCCACATAAATACAGCCTCTTAACTGGATATAACGCTCCACCACAGTCTGGCTAGGTGCATTCTTTTCAGGTCTATCCAAGGTTGGATCCATTTGCAATCCACAGATCAGGTAATCGCATTGACGCTTAGCTTCCGCCAACATCATGATATGTCCGGCATGCAATAAATCAAAAGTACTAAAGGTAATCCCCACCCGAGGGCCAGGGTTATAATCCTTTAATTTCGACTTTTTCTCCTTTTTTTCTTTCTTTTCCATAAGAAATTAGCATATGTTCCTGTTACTCGCCAATTGCATAATACACAAATCCCATCTCCGTCAGTTTCTTTCCATCCAATAGCTTCCTACCGTCGAAAATAAAGGCCGGTTTCTTCATTTGTGTCTTGATCTTAGCCCAATCGAGATCCTTAAATTCATCCCATTCGGTTAATATCGCCAGGCCATGCGCGCCTGCTGCTGCATCATAAGGGTTAGTTTCTACCTGTAAGAGGGATTTATTCTCTTCCAGGCTTCTTGTCGCTAAATAGTCTAAGTCTTTGTAAATCTGCACATCCTGTACTTTCGGGTCATATACCGCAATCTCTGCCTGCTCCTCCAACAAATGGTCAGCTACATAAATCGCTGCCGATTCCCGCGTATCATTCGTATCCTTTTTGAATGCCCAGCCCAAGAAAGCAATTTTCTTGCCATTTACAGTATTGTACATCGTTTGGATAATCTTTTCCGCAAACCGCGTCTTCTGGTGATCATTGATTTTGATGACCTGATCCCAATAATCCGCTACGGCATGAAGATTATACGAACGTGCAATATATACTAAATTTAATAAGTCTTTTTGAAAACAGGAACCCCCAAAGCCCACTGATGCCTTTAAAAATTTGGATCCAATCCTGGAATCCTGTCCAATGGCATTCGCCACCTCATCCACATTGGCTCCCGTTGCCTCACAAAGCTCCGAGATCGAGTTGATCGAGGATACCCGTTGTGCCAAAAACGCATTGGCCACCAATTTGGATAATTCGGATGACCAAAGATTGGTCGTAATGATCCTTTCCGATGGTACCCAAGCTTCATAGATCTTCTTCAAGGCCTGGATAGCCTCTGGATTTTCTCCACCGATCAATATACGGTCTGGATTATGCAGATCCTGAATCGCCGTCCCTTCCGCTAAAAATTCCGGATTGGATAAGACCTGAAATTGAACGCCTTTTCCAGTATGATCCAGGATATTTTTGATGGTTGCTGCCGTACGTACCGGAATAGTGGATTTCTCCACAATGATCTTCGAGCTGGTTGAAACATCCGCAATCTGACGGGCACAAAGTTCGATGAACTTCAGGTCCGCCGCTTGACCCTTTCCTTTACCGTAGGTCTTAGTTGGTGTATTCACAGAAATAAAAATCATTCCGGCTTCTTGAATCGCCTTTTCCACCTCCGTAGAGAAGAACAGGTTTCTCCCCCTTGCTTCAGCTACTACCGCGTCCAAACCCGGCTCATAGACTGGCAACTGGCTCAGGTCATCCTGGTTCCAATCGGCAATACGCTGTGCATTCAGATCCACAACGGTCACCTGGATATCAGGGTTCTTCTGCGCAATTACAGACATGGTCGGTCCCCCAACGTAGCCTGCGCCAATACATGTTATTTTCTTTATTTCCATTGAATATAAATTCCTTTTTCTGTTGGAGCGTGAAAAATATTCCTATTCTTCACCCTGGTACAAAATGATCTGCTGAAGAACTTCCTCTGGCCGCTCAAAATAGAGCTTGATCTCCTTATCCAAAAGTTTCTCCAATTTGGCGCTCAACTGCAATAAGTACGCCTTATCCAGCTCATCGCCCAATACCATCAGCTCGATCGTTCCAGAATCCACCCCCTTGGCGTAATCGCCCAGTAGGGATACCGTTTCCACATCACCCGCACGTTCCAAAACATAATCCACAGCCTGATCAATACCTAGATAGGTACGGACTAAATTCTGTAGCGATTGGAATAAGGGATGGTGGGTGTTGGCTTGGTAGTAGATTCGGTTGTTTTCAGAGGTCCTAGACAAATATCCGGCATCAGAAAGCTGGTTCAGCTCCTTCCGGATGGCATTGGTCGACTCATTGAACTCTTCTGCTATCCCACGAAGGTATCCCTTGTTTGTGGAACTCACAAAAAACTTAATCAGCAACTTAAGCCTGGTCTTGGACGTAATGATCGAATCAAGCATGTTAGTATTGTGAGCAACAAAAGTACTCATTGGTTTTTTATAAACCAAATTTTGATGAGTGAACTTGTAAACTTAACATTTTATTAATGTTAGGGGAGCTGGTTTGGCTTCGTATGTCCAATCCTAAAAAAGCTATACACAAAAACAAAGTGTATGGAAATAATAGAAAGAGAGTTTGAGTTCGCGGAGCGGACAAGTAAGAAGCAGCCGTTCGACAAGCGTCTGATCCTCCACATGCTGGATCAGATCGAACTTGGGGTCCCTCGCCGGGACCTGATGGAACAGTACGGTGTGTCCGAACTGAGCCTGATCCGGTGGATGAAGAAGTTCGGGCGACAGCCCATTGGGCCAAAGCGGTATACCACCGAGCTGAAGCGTTCAGTGGTCAGGGCCGTCCAGGACGGGATGAGCGCCTACCGGGCGGGGAACACCTTTGATATCTCCTGCGGTACGGTCTCCAGATGGGTCAGGGAATATAAGGAGGAAAATGCCGAACTTAGTTCCCCAAAACCCGATGATATGGCCAACAAGAAACCCGTAGACCCCAAAGAGGCAGAGATCCTTGCCCTGAAGAAGGCCCTGGAGTATGCAAACCTGAAGATCAGGGCATTGGATACCATGATCGACATTGCCGAGGAACAGCTCAAGATCGACATCAGAAAAAAGTCTGGTGCCAAGCGGTCGTAAAGATCAAACAGGAATCCCCAGCAATGGGGATCCGTTTGATCTGCGGACTGTTTGGCA